>ENA-OBIO01000170-OBIO01000170.1-metagenomes-genome-assembly--contig:-NODE-170-length-40382-cov-40.9405_pt1 | contig 40382 bp, 34 predicted proteins | sample MGYA00153383_OBIO01 | MGnify analysis MGYA00153383 | reverse complement strand
ATTATATAATCCGAGCATTCCCTCATTTTCCCATCGATTTAACCAGTTATACATAGTCTTATAACTAAATTTAAAGATTTTTATCAGATTTTCATTTTTGACATTTTGTGAAACCAAAATCAAAAAATGTGCTCTTTGGCGCACTTGATGATGTCTGCTTTTGCGATAAATTCGGTTTAGCAATTTCAACGAAAGTGGATTGATATCTCGAAGTAAAAACATATAAAACCTATTTAAATACAACTTAATATTTTTAGTATATCATATTAGTTGTTTTGTGTAATTAATTTTGTTTGACTACTTAATGGAGTTGAGCATATTCAGCCAGAGAATTTGCAGGGACAAAATCGGCAATTCTCGACCCAGCAGCGTGCTGAGCAAAATTGTCATCGATTCTCCGCCGTTGACTGGGAGAATGAAGCTAATTGCTTTGAGCAGATTTTTGTAAACCGATCGCCCTTCTTCGATCGCACATTCGATCGACGCAAAGTTATCATCGGTGAGAATCATATCGGCGGCTTCCTTAGAAACCTCCGTACCGCTACCCATCGCAATCCCGATATCAGCTTGTTTCAGAGCGGGCGCATCATTAACGCCATCTCCCGTCATCGCCACAATTTCGCCTTGAAGTTGCAAAGCTTCTACCAAGCGGAGTTTTTGTTCGGGGGCGACGCGGGCAAAAACTGAACCAGCTTGTACAGCTTCGGCCAGTTGATTCTTGTCCATTTCAGCGAGTTGAGCGCCGGTGTAAGCTACGAGATCCCTGTGGTGCTTGGTTTTGCGGAATCCCATACGACGGGCGATCGCCTTGGCTGTCGCAATGTGGTCACCGGTAATCATTTTGACTTGGATTCCAGCCGTTTGACAAGCTTGAACGGCGGCTATGGCCTCAGCCCGTGGCGGATCGATCATCCCCTGTAGTCCCAAGAAAATTAGCCCAGATTCCAAATCCGCATGATCCACGGAATTTTGATCTTCGGGTACTACCTTTTTCGCTAAAGCCAAGACGCGCAAGCCTTGCTTTGCCATTTCCTCGACAGAAAAGTGAGTTTGTTCGCGATCGACTTCGGCCGGATTTCCTTGGGTATCGAGACTGGAATCGCAGCGACTTAGAATGGATTCTACAGAACCTTTGGCATACAAAACTTTGCCACCAGTGGGAGTTTTGTGCAAAGTTGCCATGTATTGAAACTGCGACTCAAAGGGAATTGAATCGAGTCGCGGCATTGATTTTTCCAAAACTTGCTGACTCAATTCTGCTTTTTTACCAGCAGCAATTAACGCTCCTTCTGTCGGATCTCCGATGACAATCCAATTATCATTTTTAAATTCCAGATGAGAGTCATTGCAAATCAGTCCGGCTTGCAAACATTCTTGCAAAGTTGGAGATTGACTCACACTAATTGGCAATTGATTGAGTTGAATTTCTCCTTCCGGGCTGTATCCCGTACCCGTAACCGAGTAGGATTTGCCACCAGAATAGATGTCTTGCACCGTCATCTGGTTTTCCGTCAAAGTTCCGGTTTTGTCGGAACAGACGACTGTAGCGCCGCCTAGAGTCTCTACTGCGGGCAATTTGCGGACGATCGCGTTGCGAGTTGCCATCCGGGAAACGCCCACCGCTAGGGTGACAGTGATGACGGCGGGTAAGCCTTCGGGAATTGCGCCGACAATCAGGGCGACTGCGGGTTCGACTGCTTCTTTAAAGGCTGAAACCCCGGCTGGGACTGGTCTGCCCAATCTGACTGCGAAGGTCAAGGTTGCCATTCCCAACACGAATAACAGCCAGTTTTGACTGAATTCGTTGAATTTGCGCGTTAAGGGCGTGGTGAGGTCGATGTGCCGGTCTAATAGTTGGGAGATTTTGCCGGTTTCGGTTTTATTGGCGATCGCAATTACGATGCCGCTACCTTGCCCAAAAGTAACAAAACTTCCGGCATAGGCCATATTATCCCGTTCTGCAAGTGGCGTTTCTTCCGGCAGAACCAAGTCTCCCGATTGTCCTAATTCTTTTTCGACAGCAACGGATTCGCCGGTGAGTCCCGATTCATCTATTTGCAAATCGCGCACTTTCACTAAGCGCAAATCAGCCGGTACTTTGTCGCCGGAAGTCAGGGTTACTAAGTCGCCGACAACGAGTTCTTTTGAAGGCACTCTCAGTTTTTTGCCACCCCGAATGACTGAAGCTTCTGTGGTAACAGCTTTAGCTAGGGCATCGATTTTTTTCTCAGCCCCAGCTTCTTGGACGAAACTGATAATAGCGTTGGTAGTTGTTACACCCCAAATTACGCTGGCGTTGAGCCATTCTCCAATCAGTGCTTTGATTAAACCTGCACTCAGCAAGATGATCAGGAGGGGTTGGTTAAATTGCAGTATAAATTTTAACCAGGCCGGTTTCCCTGCTTTAACTGTTAGTTCGTTGGAGCCGAATTGCTGTTGGCGATTGGCGACTTCTGTTGGTTCTAAACCGGTTTCGAGGTTGGTTTCTAATGTCGTTGCAACCTTTGATCTTTCTAAGTAGTGCCAAGATTGCTCTGCTACGTCTACATCGTTGGCGGCTGTTGCTGGCATGATTTTTCCTGAATTTTTGCTGTCTGACGAGCTTTTATGGCTCATTAACGGGCGCGCTTAATATAACTCCTCGCTCGTTGGAGCGTGAAGATATTGAGCGACCGAGTGGTTGGTTGATTGCTTTAACGGGCTGTGACTTAGATCAATATTACAAGGGATGTGTCCGTCTGTTGCAATAGATTTGGGGAATTCTTTCCGGCGCTAAATCTTTTTTTGGCACGCAAGCGCGTCGGTGGGGAAAAGTCGAGCGAGTCCTTGACATTTTGCAACTTTTAGGTTTGCTTAAAGTCCGAGGGAAGAAGTCCTGCAAAAAGAAGTCCGAGGGAAGAAAGAAGAAAAATGCTCCCACTCCCTTACTCTCCCCTTCCCCCACTCTCCCACTCACCATCAAATAAGTGTTAAAACCTACTCAAGCGACCAAATTTTGAGCTTATGGAAATCGTTGTGATGCTGGTGCTGGGATCGGTGTTGTTGGTTTGGGGAATGCGGTTCGGGCGGGTGTTAGTTCGATCGGGAGTGACGGCTAATGACTTGTTCAAGGGCAGAAATGCGATCGCCCTGCTGTTTTTGGGTTTCTACTTTGGCTTGCTGCTGCTGGCTCTAAATCTGCCTCAAATGCCAGTTTTGCCGATCGAGTGGCGCGTGCACGGGATGCGAGTTACTTGGACTTTGCTGCGAGTGATGTTGATGGGAGTTTGCGGTATTGGCTTAACTATAAGCTGGCAGACGGCGCGATCGCAAGTAATTGCAGTCATTTTAATCGGCTTGCTGGGATTGGGCGGATTTACTGGCGCTGAAGCTTATTTCATGGCGCCAATTTATGCTGATTTAGTAGATAATTTGCGGCCCAACGGCGTATTTCGCCAAACATCTAACAGCAGTTGTGCGCCGGCGGCGCTAGCAACCGTGTTGAGACGATGGGGAATGAATGCAACGGAATCGAGTGTAGCTAGGGAGGCCGGCACGAGTCGTTTGGGAACTTCGATGCCGCAGTTAATTGTAGCAGCAAGAGCTTTAGGAATGCAGGGAATTGAACTAACTCCAAGTTGGGAGCAAATGCAGCAAATTAATCGCCCCGGAGTATTAGCAGTTTGGCTCTTTGACGGCCCTCGCAAACTTCCCCACGCCGTGGCTTTACTGGGAATGAATGACAGTATTGCTGCAATTGGAGACCCCGCGCGGGGCAAGATTTTCTATTTAGATAGACCAACCTTTGCGAAGATTTGGCGCGAACAATACGTGCCAATTTTTCGTACTGGGGATATCTTGTTAACTGACAAACAAGCAATTAATTATTTGAGTAAATTGGGATATAATTCTGGTAATTTGCCAGCAGATATCGAGGGCTTTCAAAAAGATAAAAAATCGAAAGTAAGCGGCAAATTAGATAGGATGACTGAGTTAATGTTGAGCGGCCCATTCTTGGAAGGCGTACCGAGATTGGATGGGAAATAAGCAAGGAACTGTAGGGGCGGGTTTCATCAACTATAAACCCTAAAAATTGCTCATCTCAAAAACCCGTCCACCTAATAAACTTCATCATGAGTGCCGATGTCTAGCAAAACAATGACTTCTGTTTTTGTTTCAGCATCCTACTCTATAGAGAAGACAACACGACAATCATAGCCACAAGAACAAGACTGAAAACCGTCAAGTTGGCCACTTAGTTTGTGCGTACCCAAGCCTGGGAAAAATACGTCTGCTTCCATTTGTTGAAGAGTATCTTCAATGTGCTGCTGGAGTTCAGCATTTCGCCTCACAAACTTTCGGAATGCCCATTTGAATTTAGGGGTTAAAATCAGCCGTCTCATAATTATGGCTCGTCGTACAAAGACTGGCGCAAAGCTGCAACGACATCCTCGACTGATTGCTGTCGAAATTGACCTGCACGGAAATCAGCCAAGGTTTGTTGGGCATCCGCAGCTATTTCTGCACGGCGACTTTCTCGGTGACGGTTTTGTAGAATTTTAATCAACATTTCCTGCTGTTCATAGGTTAGATTCAAAGCAGTTTCTAGCACTTGGTCAAGGGTATTCATATCATTAGACACTAAGGTCATACTCATAGCCTATTGCTAACTTATCTTGATTGTAGTTTAAACTCAGTAGATTTAACCACATTCATCCCCGCCGCCGCAAACCTTTGAAAAGCCGCATCTGCTGCTTCCGTAAAATCAACAACACCCGGAACAACCACAGGTGAAGTACAATCTTCCAACAAATAAACCTTTTTTGCTAACTGCGAATCTCGTGCCCAAATTTCCGTTAGCAAATCATCAATCGTCCAAGCAACGCAATGACTTTTGGCTTGTCCCGCAATAATTATTGCATCAAATTCGAGCAACTTATCAATAAACTTCGCATTCTTTTCCGCAATCGGATTTCCATCGATTCCATCTAAAACTTCCGGCTGCAATACCGAATAGTTTTCGGTCAGTGGATTACCACCTTTGATTTCAAAAAGCGCTTGACTTTCACGAGCAATACTATGAAAAAATATCGCTTCTTCCACAGCCGAAACTAAGGCGTGTCCGATGCCGCCCAGCATCGAGTGATAGGGCCAAATTGTCAACGGAAATTTGCCATTTTCACTAAGTTTAGTGACATAGTGCAGAGCGTGTTTTTCCAGTGCCGAAAAGTTACCACCGCTGATGCTGTAGGCGACGGCTGGATTAACTTTCCAGATACCTGTTTGGACATCTTCTAGGGTAATGGAAGTTGCCGCAGGTTGCGCGTGTTCGCCTGCTGCATTTATCCAAAATATAGGATGAAAAATTTGCATGGCGGTGTGCGTGTCCATTGTGGGCGCAATGGTGGTAATTCTGTCTAAATTGCGATAAATGAATTCGCACAGCCGCACATTGTCGTCTACTGCACCGCTACCGGAACGCCCACCAACAAATAGTTCAAATTCTGGCAAACAAAAAGTATTTTGGGCATCGATTATCAACAAACAAATACGGTTTGTGTCGCTGGCTGCTGGCTGAATATTGTGTTTTTTAGCCCAATTCTTGGCTTCGATAGCGCGTTCTTGATAAGGGACACGCCAGACTTCGCTGACTTTTGTTGAGTCAAAATACTCAGGGATTGGGAGTTGGGTTTTTGTTGTCATGGCTAATTAGTTTTCCGGTAGTTATGGCAATAATTTAAGTGGGAATTATAAAAATATTAAATCATTCGTCAACCTGTCCTTCTCTCTTCTCTTTCTCAGCGCTCTCTGTGCCCTCTGCGGTTTAAAAGAATCCAAAGTTTCATCGGATTAGAGTACAATAATCATAGCTATTTACGATGAATTATGCCCGAACCACAAAATCCCAATTATTCCCAGAATATTTTTCAACGCAGATTGTTGTTTTTGTTGATCGCCCTTTTTCTCGCTTTCTTAATTTTAGCAACTAAATCCTCCTACATTCAAGATATTTTAAGAACTGTGTTAATCCAGATCCAGGATTTAGGCTGGTGGGGCCCAGTCGCTTTTATTGTCACCTACAACTTAGCTACTGTACTATTTATACCAGGTTCTGTGTTAACTCTCGGAGGCGGGGTAATTTTTGGTCTGTGGTGGGGTTCAATCTACGTATTTGTTGCGGCAACTTTAGGCGCTACCTTTGCTTTTTTGATCGGGCGATACTTGTCACGGGATCGCGTGGTAAGATATATGGAAGCTCATCCTAAATTTAAAGCTCTCGATCGCGCTGTTTCCCAACAAGGATTAAAAATAGTTTTTTTGACTCGTCTTTGTCCTTTGCTTCCTTTCAATTTATTGAATTATGCTTTGGGAATCACCCAAGTTTCTTTGAAAGATTATGTACTAGGTTCCTTCGGGATGATACCAGGAACAATTCTGTATGTTTACTCTGGTTCTTTGGTAGGAGATTTGGCTGCAATAAACGTGGCAACAGAGTCTACAAATCCACAGGCATCAGCAGTAAAATGGTTGATTAATATTGTTAGTTTTATGGCGACTATTGCTGTTACTGTTTCCCTCACTCGGATAGCCAAAAAAGCTTTAGATGAAAGTGTTTAATTAGGAGAATTTCCTCATGTCACAGTCAAAGGTCGATCGCCTAAATCTCCATCCGATGGACGAATACAATCAAAAATTAGTCTCTTATTTGCATCCGCCGGATTGGGTAAATCCGCAACCAGCCAGCCGTTACAATTTAGTAGTAATTGGCGCTGGCCCTGCTGGGTTAATTGTCGCCGCAGGTGCCGCAGGTTTGGGCGCGAAAGTTGCTTTGATTGAAAAACATTTGATGGGTGGCGATTGTTTGAATGTCGGTTGCGTACCATCAAAAGCACTAATTCGATCGTCTCGGACTGTCGGCGATATCTGGGAAACTAGTAAATTTGGTGTTAACGTTCCTAACGGTACAGAAGTTGATTTTTCAGCCGTAATGGAAAGAATGCGGCGCATCAGGGCGGGAATTAGCGATGTTGATTCTGTTCAACGTTATCAGGACAAATTAGGAGTTGATGTTTTTCTAGGTTCCGGTCGTTTCACTGGCAATAGTACCATAGAAGTTGCAGGTCAAACTCTCCAGTTTAAAAAAGCAGTAATTGCCACGGGCGCAAGGGCGCGACAACCACAAATTCCCGGTTTACAAGCAACTGGATATTTGACTAATGAAACTGTGTTTAACCTCACGGAAAGACCCCAACGTTTGGCAATAATTGGCGCTGGTGCGATCGGCTGCGAATTAGCTCAAGCCTTCCGCAGGCTGGGTTCGGAAGTCGTGTTGTTGCACAAAAATGCTCACATTTTGGACAAGGAAGATGTTGATGCAGCCGAAATTGTGCAGCAGGCCTTTGTGCGGGAAGGAATTCAGCTAGTTCTAGAATCCAAAATAGAGCGCGTTGAGCAAACAAATGTAGGCAAAGTCATTTATTATCAATGGCAGGGTCAGGAAGCATCAGTAACTGTAGATGAGATTATCGTGAGTGCGGGGCGATCGCCCAACGTCGAAGGGCTAAACTTGGAATCTGTAGGTGTCGAATACGATACACAAACTGGCGTATTTGTCAACGACAATTTGCAAACTACTAATCCCCGCATTTATGCTGCTGGCGATATTTGCATGAAGCATAAATTTACTCATGCTGCTGATTTTGCGGCGAGAATGGTCATTCAAAATACGCTGTTTTTCGGACGCAAAAAGCTAAGTGCTTTGACGATTCCTTGGTGCACATATACTAGCCCGGAAATTGCTCGTGTCGGAGTTAGCGAAGCTGAAGCTGAAGCTAAAGGCATTGATATCGACACATTTTTAATTCCTTTCAGTCAAGTCGATCGGGCAATTATTGACGGTGAAGACGAGGGTTTTGTGAAAATTCACGTCAAGAAAGGTAGCGACAAAATATTAGGTGCAACTATTGTAGCGCGACACGCTGGGGATATGATTAGCGAAATTACTTTAGCAATGGTTAACAATATTGGTTTGGGAAAAATTGCTAGCGTAATTCATCCGTATCCGACGCAAGCTGATGCTATTCGCAAAGCTGGGGATGCGTACAATCGCACTCGTTTGACGCCGTTTGTGAAAAATTTGTTTAATAAATGGCTGGCTTGGACGCGGTAGGTATAGGAATAAACTCGGCGATTGAAATCGCTTCTTGTCAAACGAAGTCCCAGCAGAGAGGGACTGGGAGAAAAGATGTGTTTTTATGATTATGATTCTGTTTCTGTTTCTGTTTCAAATCCAACGCCTTCATACAAAAGTGCGATCGGCAAATCAAACCCAATACTTGATAAAGTGATAATCTCCCCAGCAGTGTAAGAATAGTACAGCCACATTCTACCCTCTCCCCGACAGTAACGCTCAACGAAAATCTTTTGTGAATCAATCAAGATATATTCTTGTAAAGTCGGAATCTTTAGATAACAAGTAAATTTTTCATCCCGATCTTTAGCACTTGTACTGGGTGAAAGAACTTCCACAATTATTTTAGGATTCTGAATGAAATTTTGGGAATTTAAGTCTTGAGGATCGCAACTGACTATCACGTCGGGGTAGTAGTAACGGCTTTGAAAACTGACTTGCAATTTCACATCTGACACGTTCATCCGACAGCCTCTGGAACGCAGATGCGGGTACAAGTTCCTGTAAAAGTTAAGTGCCAGATCGTTATGGGGAATTGTACTGCCTGTCATGGCAAAAACTTCGCCGTTGACATATTCGTGGCGAATCTCTTGTTGAGCTTCCCATTCGAGATATTCCTCAACGGACATTTTTTGTGGCGCTTGGGGAATGGCTATCATAACAAAATGTTTGTCAATGTTACTTTGATTATAGCATGAGGCGTGGGACGATTATCGAAAAAACTTTGATGCGGGCCGGTGTATATAAGTCGTCGATAATTATCAAATATCAAGGCGTTTCCGCCCTTACAAAATTTTCCATGCGGCAATGAATATTGCATAAACTGGGTGACTCCTGCGACATCTCTTCAAAAGCGCAATGAGAAGTCCCTATGATGATTAATTTTACAACTGAAACGGAGAAAGCTTGGTACAAGTCTCCTGCGATTGTCGCTGCTGTGGGTGTAAGCGCGATCGCCCTTGCAGCTTTCATATACCCAGAACTCGCCACTCAACCGATCGTACACTACCGCGCTGACGATAACTCGTCCTCTGCCGATCGCTACACCTTACAGCGACAAACCCACTGTCAACTCAGCAGCCAACATTACAAACCCGGAGATACCGCTGTCAGCATTCCGTTTGCCGATCGGGCTGTAGTCACCAAAACCATCTCCATTGCCAACAGTTTAACCTTAATGGGGGAATGTCAACACAATGGGCGATCGATTACCAACAAACAACCGGGAACTTCTCTTGTTGCCTTATTGGAACGCAGTCAAAGTGCCATTCAACAACAGCATCAAACTAACAAAAACCCAGGCATACTAACCATTGTAGCCAATGACTTTGAGCCGCGTCAAGGGGAGCGGGCAATCGATTTTAGTCGAGTCAAAACCCTCGTTGATGACATTGAGAAACAGGGAGTAGTCATCTCATTCATCATACCTCAAGGTCAATTATATGAAGACCTAACGAACCAATTGAGCAGCAAAGAAAGCATTTGTGTTTTAGACGAAGGCAAAGATGAAGACGCAGTTAGGCGATCGATGACACCTTGCATTGATGCAGCCTTTACCAAAGCCCGAAAAAAGACAAATAAATCAAATTAATTCGTTTCATAGTAATGACTTCAGCCATCAAAATTAGGACTAAAATCATTACTACGAACCTAGGATTTCCTGTGTCTACAACAACAGTAAAAGCAGTTTAGGTACATCCGTTAAATCCGTTACATAATCCGCTGCCGAACTTTCTTTCCCGAATTCTGCCTAAATCTTCAAACTGTAACGACACTATCTTATCAAGCTCAAAAATCTAGGTAAAACCAATGACTTCTACCAATCATAACCACAATTCGGCCGCCAGCATAGTAGCATGGCAATACCTGCACCAAGAATTGACGGCCCTACTCCCCGAACAAATCAAATCCCAAATGAGTCAGCGGGAAAAACGATATACAGAAGGAGAAAAAGCCAAAACACGAATTAACGACTTAACCCCTTTAGCAAAGCGCAACCCCAACCCGGAAACCAAGAAAATAGTCAATATTTTGGTAGGGTTAATCAGTGCGATTACCTTCAGTGCGGGAGCGCGAATATTGACTTCCGGCATGGGAAGTATGAGCATTCCAGCAAGTTTGTTCATCGGCGGTGCAGCGGGGGTGGTGGCTGATAAAAAAGTGATGAGAGTCATGGAACATCATCGCAAGAAAAACAGCACTCAGCAAGCATTGCAAGATATCCAAAAACAAAAACAAGCTCATCCCCCCAAAAATGAATTTGGCGCACTTTATTACGAAGCTCAAACCGCATTAGTGCTACAAGTAGAAGGTCAATTTTTGGAGAAACTACCCTTCAGCGATGTCGGTTTAGCCCTGGGATTGAGCACCACGGAATATGCGATGTCTCTGGGAATTATCATCGGGTTGGGATTACCGGGGGGAATTGTCTTAAATGCGATCGCAGCCAGCCTACCCGTGGTAATGTTATGGGGAGCAGCGTCCCTGCAAAACGATGCCTTTGAAATGCCCCGACACGCCCGCTCATTAATTGGGCAATACGAAAGCAGCCTCCCCCAAGAAATCACCGAAATCGAAGCAAATCAGATTAGCGGAATAGACGAAGAAGTTGCCTTTAAACAGCGAGAATTAGCCTATGAGCAAGCCTTAAGCCTGCGTCGTGAAAAATTTGTCAGCGAAGGCGATACCAGCGGGCGATTGAAGAATTGGGACATGGTAGAAGCCGACTTTCAAATCGGCTGGTATTTGACCGAAAAGCATCAAATCGAAAAAGAACAGGACGAGAAACGGGAACAGCGGTACTTTAAATTTAAAGCCGATGTTGCTCAAATTGCCGATCAGTATGAAGCACCCGCCGGTACTTATTCCCCGGAACAAATCGCGCAGTTAAAAATGGAATGGATGGAAGTCCAAGAACAAAAATTGAAGGAAAGTTTCGCCCACGATATTCAGTGGTTGAATCACAAATATGGGAACAAAATCAAGCATTATGAGGAAGAAATTGTGGGCGCAGAACGACGGTATGCGGAAGCCGAATCTCGGTGGCGGGAAGAACGGCATTCTGAAAGAGTACCCGTGAATTAATCCCTTCGCTCATACCCAAAGCCCGCCAGGGAATGAATTCCCTGGCTAATAGCGAAAGTCCTCTAAAGAGGACTAAAGACTAATGAATTTTTGAGCGAATATAAAAAGGACTGAAGACTCATAAATTCTTCAGTCCTCTTCAGAGGACTTTCGCTTTGAGGCAGGGGTTTCAACCCCTGCCGGACTGCGGAACTACTGCCGGACTGCGGAACCCCCACTAAAAAAATTCCCCTCAATCTGCATAATTTCCCCCACGCCCGCGACATCAATATATCAACACCCAAAAAACTGGACTATGACGAGACATGATGCCCCCGTCGAACCTTCACCAGGCTTAGTTCCTGTAGCCGCCAGCTTCAACTTGCGGCCACCTTTGGAACTCAAGCCGATTTCCTTGACTTTGTTCTTACTGGCACGTTACTGCGCTATTTTCTCTGCGATAATCGAATTATCCCCATGCCATACCAACGTGCCTGTGAACAACGAACTCGATTCAAAGGTCAAAAGCCTGATATTACAAGCTCTTGCTGAGTCTGAATACTCCCAGCGACTCAAAACGATTCAATCTCTACTCGATTTAATTGACTACTTGCCAAAAAGCAAGACTAAAGAGCGCATCGATATGGGTTTACAAACCTATTACGATGACGCACTCCAAATGACTGTCAAATACATGACAAAAAAATTGGAGAAATTCTCAGAAAGGTACGATATTGATGTTGAGAATGCTACTCCTGCTGACGTGTGCCAGTGTTTTGTGTGGTGGTATAACCTCAATATTAAAACTGATTGCATAGATGTGCGTCGCAATCACAAAAAAATTAGATTCCTCAGTTTAGACGCACCTACAAGCGAAGAAAATGCCAAAACCAAAGAAGATATTACACCCGATCCGCAACCAAAACCGCCCATCGATTATGTAGAACAACAAGAGCGTTTTCTGCAACTAAAAGCTTATTTAGAGCAAGACCCGGAACAAAGATTGCGTAACTGCTGTAGTCGGAAATACCCGATTTGCAACTGTTGGGAACTGATTAAACGCAGGGTTTTAACTTCCCCGCCCCAGACCTTTAAACAAATCAAACAAGACCTGGCTATTCCTCCCGATAATGTTACCAGGCTTTGGTACGACAAGTGTGTCCCTCTGTTGGCAGAGATAGCTGGAGAAATTGGCTATGAAATCGATGTCAAAAAATTTAAACAAAAAGAGGATGAGGAATAATCATGAGTAGTAATACTGAATATTGCATCACAATTCGTTTCCAGGCACAAGACTGTGAGTTGGCGGAAAAATTCGCGGGTTGTCAACCGAATGCTGAGAAAAATCAACAAGTTTATCGCAATACTCTGGCTGTTTTAGCAGTTAACACTTTCGTGCAAGAACTACGTTATGAAACTGATTTGGATGCTGGGGAAAGTTGGCATCCGGTTCTCAGAATGTTTCACAATGTCGCGGATTTAGTCTTACCGGGGATTGGCAAGATTGAATGCTGTCCGGTGATGCTTGGAGAAACGGCGATTTCTCTGCCGGAAGTGCGCGAAAATCGGATTGCTTATATCGCAGTTCAGTTTGCGGAACCTTTCGATAAAGTCAAACTTTTGGGGTTTATTCCGGCCGTGGAAACTATGGAGGAAACTGAAGAGATTTCTCTAACTAATCTCAAACCAATTGAGGAATTGTTGGATTATTTGGATCGGATTGAGTTGGCAATTCCGCTGCTACAAGGTGAAATTGAAGAGTTGCTATCGGATTTGGCAGGAGATGACCCCGTACAAGCACGAGTTAGGGAGAATTTGCAAAACAAATCTATTTCGGAAATTGTGGCAATTCTGAATCAAGTTTATCGCAGTAGTGAGAAATCTGACTGGGGATATGAAGGGGGGAAGGCTTTAGCGGGAAGTGGTTATAGTAGTGGAGGTTTGGGAAATAGAGAGACATCTTTATCTGGTTATCAATCTTCAGATATTGATACGAAAGTGGAAGCGAAACTGAATCGGATTGCTAAAAAGTGGATGAAGAAATTAGCTGAAATTTGGGGAGATGGCGATGAATCCTAGGACACCCACCGACTAAAGAAACCGGGTTTTTGGCCACATCTGCGGGTAGAAACGAAATGTTGTCGTAAAAACCCGGTTTCTGGGTTCCCACAAATCAACCCTAAAATTCATTACAATGAATCAATGGAAAATATCTCATTGAACAGATATGACTCAAAATAATTTACTGTCTCGCATCTCAATCGAATCGAATATCTGCTTTGGCAAACCCTGTATTCGCGGCCATCGCATCTGGGTTTCTCTGATTCTTGACTTTCTCGCTAGCGGCATGACTGTGGAAGAATTGCTTGAGGAATATCCGGGAATTGAACGAGAAGATGTTTTGGCTTGTATTGCTTATGGGGCTGAGTTGGCAAGAGATTGTTATGTCGAAATTCCTGTGGGTGAAAAAAAGGTAGTTTTAAAGTGAAGTTAAAACTTGATGAAAATTTGGGCAGCATCCGCATTGTTTCGCTGTTACGTTTGGCGGGTCACGATGTGGCGACTGTACGGGAACAAAATTTGAGTTCAACAGCGGATGGATTGTTGATTGATATCTGTGGAAGGGAAGGTAGATGTTTGGTGACTTTGGATAGGGGGTTTGGCAATCGCCTCCGCTACAATCCTTCTGATTATTCTGGGATTGTGTTACTGCGTCTGCCTTCTCAAGCGAAACCGCAAGATTTGCAAGCGGCAGTAGAAATATTAATTCGCGGATTGGATGCGGCAGAAGTTGCGGGTAAATTGTGGATTATCCGAGGGGAACAGCTTTTGGAATATCAAGCAATATCGGAAGATGAAGGTGTTAATTTCTAAGAGTGGATTGGTGGCGAGAAACCGGGTTTCTACGAGTTTTGTAGTTGAGTGACGAGAAATCTCCCAAGAAACCCGGTTTCTGAGACAAGGTGGGTAATTGCTGAAAACATTTTTCGGGAATTTTGCATAATTTCCCCCCAAATTGGCGATAGATACATATACACACAATCAAGGTAAACTCCAATGGACGAACAACGCCTCGCCGCCTATCTCGAACTGATTCAAGCCCTGCTTGAGTGCCCTAACGGTGCAAATGATATTCTCAACGCCCATCGAGAGTTAGTTGATGCCGATTTTGTGCAAATCGTGGAGGCGGTGGCGGCTGATATGGCGGCAGAGGGCAACTCCAATGCAGCTTGGTTGCAAAGTCTTGCTACATATTTGGCAAATTATGTCGGCAATACGGTAACTCCTGAAGAGTATTCATCTTTCTTGATGGAGGTGTTGCAAGCGACACAAGACAGTCGCGGAAATCCTCAAGTTGTCTATCCTGTTTTAAAACAAAACTTCGACAAATTGGATTTGAATTTGGCTCAAATATTGCAAACTTGGGCCACATCCACATTCACAGAAGTTACCTCAGAACAAGCTGCATCATTCGCAGCAGTTATTGTCAATTTTGGCAACTTAATTCAGCCGTTTCCCCTGGGGCGACGGGCATGGAATTTAGAAATTGGTATTACCTGTTATACCGCAGCATTAATAGTCTATACCCGCAAGGATTATCCCGAACAATGGGCAACGATTCAAAATAATTTGGGCGCTGCCTATAGTAACAGAATAGAGGGAGTCAGGGCGGCGAATATTGAACTTGCGATCGCCTGTTATCGGGAAGCATTAATAGTCTATACCCCCAAGGATTATCCCGAAAAATGGGCTACGACTCAAAATAATTTGGGGGCTACCTATAGTAACAGAATAGAGGGAGTCAGGGCGGCGAATATAGAACTTGCGATCGCCTGTTTTCGGGAAGCTTTAAAAGTTCGTACCCGCAAGGATTATCCCGAAGATTGGGCTGCGACTCAAAATAATTTGGGGAATGCCTATAGTAACAGAATAGAGGGAGTAAGGGCGGCGAATATAGAACTTGCGATCGCCTGTTTTCGGGAAGCATTAATAGTCTATACCCGCAAGGATTATCCCGAAAAATGGGCTGCGACTCAAAATAATTTGGGGGCTACCTATAGTAACAGAATAGAGGGAGTCAGGGCGGCGAATATAGAACTTGCGATCGCCTGTTATCGGGAAGCATTAATAGTCTATACCCCCAAGGATTATCCCGAAAAATGGGCTACGACTCAAAATAATTTGGGGGCTACCTATAGTAACAGAATAGAGGGAGTCAGGGCGGCGAATATAGAACTTGCGATCGCCTGTTATCGGGAAGCATTAATAGTCCGTACCCGCAAGGATTATCCCGAAAATTGGGCTGCGACTCAAAATAATTTGGGGACAGCCTATAGTGACAGAATAGAGGGAGTCAGGGCGGCGAATATTGAACTTGCGATTTCTTGTTTCCGCTTAGCATTAGAACTTCACACTCCTACTGCTTTCCCTTTAGACTGCTTGCAATCAGGTAGAAACCTCGGCAATACCGCTTTCACTGCTGGTTTCTGGGACATCGCCCTGGAAGGATTCGAGAAAGCAATTCAAGCAGTAGAAAAAAGCCGAAGTTGGGCAACATCCGACGATATCCGCCAACAGATGATAGCAGAATCCATTGGAGTTTACGAAAGGGCAATTCAAGCTGCTATCAACAACAATCAACTGGAAAAAGCGATCGAATATTGCGACAGAACCCGTGCTCAGCGGTTAGTGGATTTAATGCACAGCAATGACTTGTATGCTAAAGGCGAAATTCCGCCCGCAGTGCAAAATTATTTGCAGGAATTTGAGGCGAAGCAGCGAGAAATTGACGCAGAAGTCGAACAACTCCGCAATCCATCTGAGGGGAATAAGGGATTAGCTGGTGTGGGGAGTTCGTCGCGCAGTCGGGCAGGCTTGTCTGCTTACACGGAGAAGATTCAAGAGTTGGAAGCCCAGAAACAGCAAATCTGGGAAAGCATCCGCCGTTTAGATCCTGTTTTAGCCGGACAAGTTCAAGTAGATCCGATGCAGTTTGCGGCAATGCAGGAGTTGATTGACAATTCCCAGACGGCGATTCTCTATTTTTATACGACGGATGATGACACTCATGTTTTTGTGATTTATAAGGATAAAGCGCCGCAGATTCACACTTGTCAGGGTGAGGGTTGGGTAAGTTTTCAGAAGTGGATTCGTGAGAGTTGGTTGTCGCCTTATTTGAAGGATCGGAAAGTTTGGCAACAGGGGATGGGTGAGTTTTTGTCTCAGTTGTCGCGGCGGTTGAAGGTTGATGAGTTGATTGGTAATTGTTTGGATGGGATTCAGGAATTGATTGTGATTCCGCATCTGTATTTGCATCAGATTCCGCTGGCGGCTTTGCCGGTTAACACCCTCGCAACCGAGGAGAGGGCGGGCACGGGGGCGGGGGCGGGCACGGGGGCACCGCCCCTACGAAGGGTGTTTCTTGGTGATAAATTCCTGATTCGTTATATTCCCAGTTGCCGAATCTTGGAGTATTGCAGTCAACGCCCAACTATCGAATCACCGAAATACGGGATTGTGGAAAATGCCACGGATGATTTGTACTTCACTCCTTTTGAGTGCGAACAAATTGCCACAATTGTGCCTGAACCTCAGCGCTTAAAGGGAAGTCAACAAGCAACAGTCGCCACCTATCGAAAACTGGCCCAAAATGTGAATGTCATCCACTCCAGCCACCACGCTGTCTCGCGTTTGGACAATCCTTTAGAATCGCGCTTGTTTTTAGGTGATGGAAGTATCACGTTAGGGGAATTGATGACTCCTGGTTGGCGCTTGCCGCAGTTATCCGATGTGTTTATGTCTTGCTGCGAAACTAATTTAGGAGTGACGGAAATTACGGATAATCTGCTCAGTTTGGGAACGGGTTTTTTGTGTGCGGGGGCGCGCAGTGTGGTCAGCACTTTGTGGGCGGTGGATGATTTTGCTACTTCGCTGTTTTCGATTTTTTACTATCAGTATCGTCTGGAAGGTTTGAGTCGCCCAGAGGCGTTACGACGGGCGCAGGTGCGGTTGCGGACGATTTCGGGGGCGGAGTTGAAAGAGCTTTATCAACCGCAAATCGATGCCCTGCTTCCGAGAATTATTGGGGATTTAGAGCAAAAATTGAATCTGGTACAGGAAGAATTAGAAGGCTTGGAATCGCAGCAGGACGAAGATAAAAAGGGTACGGCTGAGTATAAAGAGTTGGAGGAGAAGTTGAACAACAAAACGGAGGAGGAAGTTGAGATTCGGAAGCGGAAGGAAGGATATGAAAGTTGGCAGAAAAATCTTTACACTATGTCACATCCTTTTGATGATTTGATTTATTGGTCTGGGTTTATTTGTCAGGGTTTGCATTAACAAGACTTCTCCGGGTGAAGAAACCGGGTTTTTACCTAAGATACGGGCTGGAACGAAATATTTTGGTAAAAAACCCGGTTTCTGGGTTCTTATGTGTTATGCAACATTAAAAATCGCCTTCATCAACTTGAAATACAGTCAATCCCAAGCCTCTCCACATATCAACGACTTGTTGGCGATCGTCCAACACAAATTTAATGTTATACTTCCCTTCAATATGCTGCCGATAGATTTCTTCTTTCATAATCGCATCCTTCCTCATATCTCCGGTTTTCCGCAGATAAAGACCAGCATAATTAACCTCATACTGCTGCAACCATTTTTCAGTTTGAGGCTGACAATCATCGGTTCTACCCGAGACTACGATAATATTAACGCTGGGCTGCCACTTGCGGATGGTATCTAAGACGGGCTGGTTCGGTAAATCGCGATCGCACTTAGAAGCATCGAAAGGATTTCTACCATTCAGAAGCGATAAAGTGCCGTCCATATCCACAATAATTGCATCCGGCAAATCGGGATTATATTCCGGTGGCTGAACAGGAACACGTATATACTTATTGTACATCTTCATGATCACATCTTTGCCAACAGAATTGAGTCTTTTCAAATCCCGCTTAATACATTCCTCCACCGGAACTTGTAGGAAAGAATCATTAACTTCGACAACAGCTTGACCTTTGACTAACTCTTTAATGTGTTCGATATGCGGGCCAAAGTTAGTATCATCAACAATGACGTGCTTACCACTTTCCAAAGCCATCAAAATAATCGTATCTCTCAACTGTACAATAAACTTTTCATTCGCCGGCGACCAATGAGCAGCATGAGCCATTTCTCGCAACAAATCTTTATTGCTACGAACCCATCTAGCAGGTTCAGACAGCAGCAATTCCTTAGCAAATTGAGATTTCCCAGAAGCAGGTAAACCGACAAGTACAATAACTCTTTTCATGGTAATTAGGCATTGTTGACTGTTGACTGTTGCCGCACGCTCGATAATTAATCCGTCTATCTGTGTCAAAATAACTGGTTGTGGCTTATTCTACAAACCTAGATGGATGTAATCTAAACCCAATAACTCCTCTATCTTATGGATAGTAACATCGCGGAGAGCTTCTTTCACCCCGGCAACTCTGCGCGCCCGCAAAGAAAACAAAATCCCAGAATAGGGCAAATGCTTCACAGCTAAGGCAAAGTCTTTCTGAACTTCGATAGATTCATGCTGTCGGTAAACATCCTCAATTTTTTCAACCAAAGATTGATATTTATCCTTAACTTTTTGATACAATTCAGTCCACTCAGGAAAATAAGCTAAAAACTCTTCCCCTTCATTTGTCAAAATAATTTCGATCATCCGGCGAGTCGAAAACCCTTCACGAAGATGAGAAATCGCCACATATTGCGGCGACTTAACTTTAACTCGGTTGAACTCAGCATCACAGATAATATAACCTTCAGAATCCATCGGATCTAAATGTTGAGATGCTTCGATTACTTCTTTCCAGCTAGTTAAAGCATAGGACTTGACTAATTCCCATCCATATTTGTCAGCCCAAGTAGTCGGTTCTATTTCTAGCAATGTTTGAGTATTACGAACACCATGAAACACAATTTGGTTGTTTCTTTGTTGGACAACTATTCGATTGTAAGGTGTCATCAACTCAAAGATAAAACATTGGTCGGTTTCTTGTGGCAATTGATATCCCAATTCTTGCCATACTTTCCAAAAAAGTTCCGCAAAGCTGAATCCAAAACCGTTAACTTCACCTGTGGCGTCGGGAGTTCCGCTAGATTGCACTCTCCATTCTCCATTGTAAAAATAGAGTACAATTAGAGAACCATCTAGTTTTTCATAAACTTTGGCACTGTTCCAATCAATTGTAGCGGCGTGGCCTTCTCCGTAGTTGAAAAATTTGTCGTAGGGATAAGAAACTATTTGCCAATCTTGGGATGAGTCTAAAATGATGCCCCGACACTGTTGGACTATTTTTTCTCCCAGCGGGGATTCTATCTGCGAGTATTTCAGACAGACGAGATGAGGATATTGCCGATCGCGCGTAACCTTGATATGATAAGTTTCGGACAAATTTTCTAATCCGTGCTGGCGCAAATACTCTTGCAGTTCCACGATGTACTCCTAAATTGCTCGTCTTCTCTATATTATATATGACGGCATATTTTCGCAAGTTTGTCAAGACAATATAAAAATACTTTTTTGCTGAAAAGCTATTATTGCTTCTGTACTTTGAATTATGGTTGTACATAGGTGAATGCGGTTCATCGAACAACTGGACTGTTTCAATATCAAGGAAAAACACAATGAACAAAAAATTATTAGTTTTGGCGACTTCTGCGTGTCTATTGACTGCTTTAGTACCTGTATCGGTAGTTTTTGGGGTCTCGAAATCGCCTGAGCGACAACAGGAAGCGCAACAACTTGCTCAAGCCGGTACTCCTGTTGCGGTAAGTGAAATTTTGCCAAAGTTAAAAGGCAAAACGCAAGTACCAATTTTTATTCCCAGCAGTATTTCTGCTTCGCAAAAACTTTACTATCAAAGCACAGCGAAAGCAGACAGCTATACTATTTCAATTGGTTATACGGCAGATTGTCATGCGGGAGCTTGCTCTTTTGGGGAAATTCGAGCTCAAAAAGGTGGTGAGTTTACTACAAAGATAGAAGGGGTAACTAAGACATTAAAAAATGTGCAACTTGCGGGCGGAGTTAAAGGAGTTTTTCATAATGGTTGCGGGGCTTATTGTACGGCATCGGTAGAGTGGAAAGCTCAGGGAGTTCTCTATACTGTAGCAATTAAAAATGGTAAGGAAGCAGATTTAATTAAGATTGCAAATTCGGCTATTCAAGCTGGGAAGCGTTAAGTTTTAATTGCGGGCGGGCTAGAAGCCCACCCTACAATAAATTTTAATTTTTTTTATCTGTTGTGGAACAGGCATCCTGCCTGTTAAATAATAATAGTATAAAATGTACTTTCTAATGAAGTCAAATAAAGATATAGCAATCCTAAATCATTCATGCAGATATGTAGGGGCGGTGCCCCCGTGCCCGCCCTCCGAGGGATTGGGCAACCACGGGGGGATTGCCCCTACAAGAATTATGCAAATGATTTAGGATCGCTATAGGATAGTTGTAATTCTCATAGGAAAATGACGATGAGGAAAAAAAGGCTATTTTGTGCCGTTTTTGTTGGTATCGCGACTGCATTGACGATCGCACTTTCAACTCCAAAACCACTCGTCGCCCAGACAGATGTGCCGATCGCAGAAATCCACTGGTCTAATTATACTTCTAAAGATGGCTGGCAAGCGATAAAATTTATAGTAGCCGATCGCCATACTGCAAAATCGGCCGGCGATCGTAAGTTGCGGTTATACGACGTTCATATTGCTAAAATGTTTGAGATTTCTCATTTTTTGTGCGATCGCGATCGCACTTCTGAGGGGTACGATTGGTCTTATGAAGCAGAAAATGGCAATATTGAGATGGGAAGGTTCAAAATTAGCTGCAATCTCGCCCGCTCCACAGCCGCAACTTACGGATTAGGCAAACCAAAAATTACAGTCATTCGCCGCAACTTCAACCTGAAAAACGGCCGCCCTTCTATTGCTGTAGAAAAATATGCAATTCCCACTCTAAATATCGCTAAAAATAGAGTTGTACAGTGGAAAACCTTTGTACAAACATTCCCGCCACTTGATAAATTAGTTGCCGAAAAAGCTCACAGTCGCTTTCCGGCGAGTAACATTTTTCGGCAAATCAAAGGAAAAACACGAGTGCCTGTTTTTTTGCCTAGTATACTTCCTTTGTCTGACATTCAGCAACTTGATTTTGATGTACAAGCGGGTTCCCACGGTTACATTGTTGCCATGTATTTAGGCAAAGGATGCCGCGCTGGAGCCTGTTTTTTCGGCATAATCGAAGCTAAAAGAAACGAACCGTTTTCGTCTCCTTCACAATTGCCGAGGGATACTTATAGAAGTATTGAATTAGCGGGCGGATTCAGGGGGATTTATTTTAATAATTGCGGTGCTTACTGTACTGCTTTTGTTGAGTGGCAAAGGTTGGGGGTGCTGTATCGAGTCACGAGAAAAAATGGCACTCAGCAAGAAGTTGTGCAGATAGCGAATTCTGCACTTCAAGCAGGACAACGTTAAATTTTGGTAAGACATGGAAAAGGACGCGCGAGCGAAGCTATCCCGTTCGCGAAGCGTTCCCGAAGGGTAGGGAATCGATCTTTTTCGCATTAAATATCCCATTGCTGTACAATTAAAAAGTACCTAAAAAACTAATGAGATGCCTGCGATTAGCGTTGAAGAAGCCAAGCAGAGTCTGCAAGCTATCTTGGAAAAGGTGGCTTTGGGAGAAGAAGTGACGATCGTACACGAAGGTAAAGTAATAGCTCGGGTAGTCCCGCCGCTATCCAAGGAGCAGCGGTTAGCTAGGCGTAAAGCATTCAGAAACTCGATTAATGTCAAGGGCGAGCCAATGAGTGCAACAGTCATTAGGCTAAGGGAGGAAGCACGGTATTGATTTATATAGATACCAGCGTTCTTGTCCCCTTCTATTTACCAGAAGCTCTCAGCGATGCTGTTGATGAATTGCTGAGGATTGAAGACACACCTGCACTAAGTCAATTAGTTGAGGTGGAACTGTTTTCAGCAGTTGCACGCAAATTGCGAATGAGGGAAATTTCTCCAGAAGAGGCAAGACAAATAGCGATCGATTTTCAAACAGACTTGGATGAAAATTTTTATACGCGCATCCCCTTAGAGCCAATTCATTACAATTTAGCTCGCGATTGGATTAGCCGCTTTGAAGTACCGTTGCGTACCTTAGATGCACTGCATTTAGCAGTAGCAAGTTCTAATCAGTTGCTTTTGGTGACTGGCGATGAGGCTTTGGCTCGCAGTGCTAGGACTTTAGGAATTGAAGTTGAGTTATTGATTGCCGTAGCTGAGGGCTAAAAGGTCGATCGACACAACATAAAAAGTAACGCGCAATGTCAACAGCACTTTTCATAATTTTCAGAGTTTAGTAATTTGACAAATTGACTTTTGATGGTAAGGTATTCGGTGGCTCCAGAAGTACGATCGACCTTTAACCCTCCTGCTGGCATTTCTCTCCCCAAATCCCGCAACCTTTAAGCTAATTCTTTCGAGCTGCTGCTGAGCTAACTCCTCAAGCAAACCAACAAAGGAGCCGATCGACCCCAGGTAAATCGTACATTATCGGTAGCCTTTGCTTCAGAATGTCGCCAAGAGTGCAAGCCAGAATGCTATATCGAAAAAATCATCAAGACTCACGGCTAAAAGCGCTCAAAATCTGGTATCTATATTTTATCCCCTGAATTATCCTAAGAGCCGATTAAAGTCACCACCTGCGGTACGCTAGATCAGGTGAATATATTGGCTGATTTCAAGCTATCCTCCGATCGATCTTATGTCCCCAACCACGTCCGCTCCCTCCCGAACCGTCCGCATCGGTTCCCGCAAAAGCCAACTCGCTCTCGTGCAAACCTACTGGGTGCAAGAACAGCTACAGAAACACTTCCCGGAACACACTTTTGAAATCCACACCATGTCCACCCAAGGGGACATAATTCTGGATGTTGCCCTCGCTAAAATTGGCGATAAAGGACTTTTCACCAAAGAATTAGAAACGGGGATGATTAATAATGAAACGGACTTTGCCGTTCATTCCCTCAAAGATTTGCCTACCAATTTGCCCGAAGGCTTAATATTAGGATGCGTCACCGAACGGGAAAATCCTGCTGATGCCCTAGTAGTTCACTCCAAGCACAAAGACAAACAACTAGACACTCTCCCGCAAGGTGCAGTGATTGGTACTTCTTCCCTGCGCAGACTGGCTCAACTGCGACACCATTTCCCTCATTTTGAATTTAAAGATATTCGCGGCAATCTCAATACTCGACTCGCTAAATTAGATGATGGCGGTTACGACGCGATTATTTTAGCAGTGGCCGGACTCGAAAGATTGGGAATGGGCGATCGCATCCATCAAATTATCCCTCCAGAAATCTCCCTTCACGCCGTCGGACAAGGTGCTTTGGGCATCGAATGCCGCGCCGGAGACACAGAAATTATGGCAGTGATTAAAGCTCTAGAACATCCTGAAACTGCCCAAAGATGTTATGCTGAACGCGCATTTCTGCGGGAATTAGAAGGCGGCTGTCAAGTGCCGATCGGCGTCAATACCAAAATAGAAAACGGTCAATTAACCTTAACCGGAATGGTATCGAGTCTTGACGGCAAGCGATTTGTCAGAGACACCGTTTCTGGCGCCGCCGACACTGCTGAAATGATCGGAATTGACTTGGCTCACCGCTTGCGGGAACAGGGAGCCAGTGTAATTTTGGAGGAAATATTCATCGAAGTTCAGCGCGGTTCGTAAAGCCAGCATCGGGGGTTTTATACCAAAAAATCGCCTTTTTATAAAACAATAAGGGCGATAGTTTTGAAAAGTAGCTACGACAGCATTCTGGTTGTAGATTTTGAATGGGAATTTCAGATAAAAAAACCCTAGTGGTTGAAAAAGTGTGATGAATTATCAACGTACCCGTCAAAAATCTACAATCAAGCAGCCAAAATAAATCAGCAACCAATTTCAGGGAAAGGCAAAATATGAGCGCTCAGGAAACTCAATTAAAGCTAGAATTGGCAAAAGTTCAGCAACTTTATCGAAAAATGCAGGCAGATCAAAAAGCTTTGCAGCAGCAATTGAAAGAGTTTAAAACCCAGACGGGAAACTTTTCCGATGTCGTCGAACAAGTCTTGCCTTCAGTAGTTTCAGTTTACGTGATGAATTGGGATACAGGAGAAGAAATTTCTGCCGGTAGTGGCTTTTTTGTATCGCCTGACATAGTTGTCACTAACTATCACGTTGTCGAAGATATTGCGGATGAAGATTATTTCTATGAAGAAGATGAAGTCGAACAGGTTTTAGTGGAAACTCATGACGGAAAGTTGAGAATGGCAGAGGTGGTATTTACTGGTAATGCGGAAGAGGATTTAGCATTGCTTTTGATTACTGGTTTTATGCTCGATCCAGAAACAGGGGAACAAGTTGAATCTCCCGAAGAATATCCTCCTTTAGAGTTGTCTTTTGATGTGAAAGTGGGCGATCGAGTAATTGCTGTGGGCAATCCTTTGGGGCAGTTTGCTTCAACGGTAACTCAAGGTATTATTAGTGCAATTCGAGAACCCGATGAGTATGAGGAAGGTGACGAAGATGATGATGATGATGTTGCTGAGGTGAAGGTGTTGCAAACTGATGCGGCGATTAATCCAGGAAATTCCGGGGGCCCGTTGATTAATATGGCCGGTCAAGTTGTTGGGGTGAATACGTGGGGATTGGAAGATGCTGATAGTATTAATTTGGCGATCGCCTCCGTTGCTTTGGATGACTTTTTAGCTGGATTTGAGGAGACTTTTGAGGATGATTCCGATAATTAGTTGGTAGTTGTCGGTAGATTTTATCCGATTACCATCTCCATCTATGTAGGGGCGGGTTCGCCTAGATATTTGACACTCATCGACAAATGATAAAAACCCGCCCCCACCCCACCCAAAAATTAAGCATTAATTGAATTTAACGGTGAGGTGGGGATTGTCGATCGGGGTTATCGGTTGGGTGGGGGCGGGTTTATCAAGATTATCGGTAGGTGGCAAAATCGATCGGCGAACCCGCTCCTACAGATTTTATTCAATGTTTATCATAAAGTCGATCGCTCTTTTGTTCGCCGCAGAGCGCCGCCGATAAATACGAATGGAAAAATAGATCTCGCATCGTTGAGTAAAGTGCGTTAGCGAAGCCATCGAAGAGGATTGCCACACAGCAACTCAGATTTATACTTGTTTTTGGACAGCACGTTAATAATGTGGCACTCCGCATTTAAACTTAATCTAGACTAACTATCTCAAGGAACACAAAAAAATAATGCGCATTCTATTTGTATCCGCCGAAGCAGCACCGCTCGCCAAAGTTGGCGGTATGGGAGATGTCGTCGGCGCTTTGCCTAAATTTCTGCGCCGCATGGGACACGATGTCCGCATCTTCATGCCCTACTACGGTTTCGTCTCCGACAAAATGGACGTTCCCAAAAAACCTGTTTGGAATGGGGCGGCGATGTTCCAAACCTTCTCCGTTTTTGAAAGTGTTTTGGCGGGAACCGATGTACCTTTATACTTATTGCAACATCCATCTTTCTTGCCCCGCCGCGTTTACGGCGGTTTAGATGAAGATTGGAGGTTTACTTTCTTTGCCAATGCTGCGGCTGAATTTGCCTGGAATTATTGGAAGCCCGAAATTATCCACTGTCACGACTGGCATACAGGAATGATACCTGTTTGGATGAGCCAAGACCCCGATATCAGCACGGTTTTTACTATTCACAATTTAGCTTATCAAGGGCCTTGGCGCTGGCGTTTGGAGCAGATGACTTGGTGTCCTTGGTATATGCAAGGTCACAATACAATGGCTGCGGCAGTCCAGTTTGCCGATCGAGTAAATACAGTTTCGCCAACTTACGCCGAACAAATCAAAACCCCAGCTTACGGGGAAACTTTGGAAGGTTTGCTGTCTTTCCTCGGCGGCAAGGTGTCGGGGATTTTGAACGGAATTGATACAGAATCTTACAACCCAGAAACTGACAAGTACCTCCACCAACAATTCAGTGTTGATACTATTGAAAAACGCCCCGCTAATAAAATTGCGCTGCAAGAAGAAGTCGGTCTCGAAGTGAATAAAGGTGCTTTTTTAATCGGCATGGTGAGCCGGCTGGTAGAACAGAAGGGATTGGATTTGATCATTCAAATGCTCGATCTGTTCATGGCCTATACGGACGCTCAGTTTATTGTACTCGGAACGGGCGATCGCTACTACGAAACCCAACTCTGGCAAATGACAGCCCGCTATCCCGGTCGGATGTCTACCCAATTACTCTACAACGAAGCCCTCTCCCGTCGCGTTTACGCAGGCTGCGACACCTTCCTGATGCCCAGCCGTTTCGAGCCCTGCGGCATCAGCCAAATGCTCGCCCTCCGCTATGGCTGCGTCCCAATGGTTCGCCGCACAGGCGGTTTAGTCGATACCGTTTCTCACAACGATCCGATCAATAATACCGGTACCGGTTACTGTTTCGATCGCTACGAACCCCTCGACTTGTTCACCTGCATGATCCGAACTTGGGAAAGTTTCCGCTACAAAGATAAGTGGAAAGAACTGCAACAGCGCGGCATGAGAGAAGATTTTGGCTGGGATATTTCTGCTAAGAAATACGTCAACTTGTACAGCGATATTTTGGGACTGCCACCTGAAGAAACTGCACCGGAAGCCGAACCAGAATTGATTATTGGTAAGAGTTAATTGACAGTTGACTGTTACTAATGCCCAATTCCCCAATTATATCAATTCCGGTTGCATCGGAATTAATGTAACCCGAAATCAGGAAACGGCAGTGCCGTTTCCCTACAATAAACCACGGTAGGGAAACGGCACTGCCGTCTCCTCTATATCATTCCGGCGCAGCCGGAATTGATATTAATCAACAAATAAATCGAGGGGTAAATGACCGTAAGTTCCACTCACTCCACCTTCAAAAGAAGATTGACACGATACCAAAACACCACGGTAAGTTCCGATATAACCATCAACATAATACGAACCCTTCAAAGTATTGAATTTAATATAAACAGAACCAGTAAAGTTCGGAAAAGCACTGGGTTCTAAAACAGCTTGATATCCCAAAGCTTTCAAATAAGTTTCTAAAGCTGAAAAACCCTCCTCCGTCGAAGACGCGCACACACCAAGCATTTGGTAATCAGACAAACTTGCTACTAGCAAAATCGCTTGACTGAGCGCCTGTTTTTCCAGCGGCAATGCTACAGATTGCATATCCAGACAAGTAAAATCTTTCAGGATTTGCTGTGCTGCTTCAACAGTTAGGGTAGTCGGGTTTTGAGTAGACATTAATTGCTCCGATCTTTCCAAAACTAATTGTATCATAGACTGAATACCAAAATCCGACTTCTTTAAAAAGTCGGGTATATAAGGCGAGAGTTCATTTTAAATTGAATGAGCTTCGACCTACTTATCTAAATTCCAAAAAAATTATAAAAACTCCCGGTTTATTGCTGAACTTGCCTCTATTATTGACAAATGTAAATAGCACAAAAACTGAGGGCGATCGCATGAGCAACAACCAATCCCTAGAAAAACTGAAAATTCTGCAAAAATTTCTTTTTCGTCTGCTACACAAGACTAAACTTGCCTACATATTCCTGATATTTGTGATTAGTTTAACTATTTCCGGCTGGAGTGTAGAATCTGCTGCTGTCAAAATTCCGATTTTCGGATTTCACAATATTATAGATACTCAAAACACCGCCGACTTACCACCTCGCAGACCAGCTTTTGACAACGACTATAGCAAACAAGATTTTTCAGTATTTTTAGAATATTTATTTCAAAACAACTATTGGTTTTTATCATCTCAAGACTTGTATGAATATTTTATTGAGAAGTCTAAACCCATACCAGAGCAAAAGATGGGCAAAAAACCAGTTATGATTAGCTTTGATGACGGCTACAAAGGCGTTTATACCAACGCACTTCCTGTGTTAAAAAAATTGTCATTGCTCTATAAAGAAAACGGTAAATTTGTACTATTTGTTAACCCGCACTTTTTGGGTGTTGATATGGGCAGAAATTTTTTGCCGCACACTACTTGCAAGGATTTAAGAGAAGGATATCAAAGCGGTCTTTATGACGTTCAATCCCACGGTTTTACTCACAAAAAACTAACTGAACTAAATGGATCGGATTTAGAATTAGAAATTTCTAAATCTAAGTTAGCTTTGAGAAAATGCCTAGGCGACTTAGACAAAAATAAAGTTATCGGTGCTTACATGGCCTATCCCTACGGTGCCTCAGACAGGGAAGTAGAAAATATTTTACCCAAATATCACTTAGCTGGCTTTTTGTACAATGACAAAGTTTTGAGAGTACAGCGCCTGACAAATAACTATCGAATCTCTCGTATCACTACTGACAAAAATATGCCACCTAGAGAGCTAATTAGGATAGCTAAAAAGGCTTCAATTTTACGAAAGACAAAATGACGTGAGTCAAAAAAAAGTTTTTGTATCTAACTGTATCTATGGAGTTTTTACCGATGTTTTAAAGCTTAAATGAGTCCGCGTTTTTTCAGCTTTGCTAGCGCATCTTCGGCCGCATTTTTCTCAGCATCTTTTTTGCTTTTGCCTTTACCTTCTCCATAGAGTTTCTCTGCGACATAAACTTTAGCGAGAAATTCCGGCTTGTGGGGCGTACCTCCTTCTTGGGCGGTCGCGTATTTGGGCGGAGTCGTGTCACCGTTGGCTTGTACCCATTCCTGAAAGCGATTTTTCGAGTCTACAAGGTTTTTTGGCTCAGCATCCGACTCAGGAGTAACCATACTATCAGCAACTGGAATAAACAGCTTTTTAACATAGGCGCGGACAGGTGTAATGGTTGAGTCGAGATAGTACGCACCAATAATCGCTTCAAAAGTATCGCAAAGCAAAGAGGGATTTTGGCGACCTTTATCTTGTTCTGCCCCTTTTCCCAGGCGCATTAACTTGCCTATACCTAGTTGCTCAGCAAACTTTGCTAACTGATTCTGCTCGACTAATCCAGAGCGCAAGCGAGTTAATTGAGCTTCGCTAAAATCTTCATAGCGCTTGTACAAAATTTCGCCAACTAGATAACCTAGCAGGGCATCGCCGAGAAATTCTAGTCGTTCGTTATGTTCGCCTGCTTCTGGGTATTCGTTAACGTAGGAACGGTGAGTGAGCGCATGAATGAGCAGTGATTCATCTTTAAATTCTGGAAGTTTTGGCATTTTTGTTTTGTTATTCAGCAAATCAATTGTAGGGAAAATGTCTCTACATTAGCTCTATTTTTTTTAGTGCAGCTTCAGCCGCTAGCTTTTCAGCGTCTTTTTTACTGTTAGCTGTAGCTTGACCGTATAGCTTATCATTCACGCGCAGTTCAACAGTAAATTCTTTCGCATGACTGGGGCCAGCCTCATTAATTGTGATGTATTGAGGAGGAATTGACCCGATATTGCGATGTACCCATTCCTGAAACCGATTTTTTGAATCCACAAGGTGTTTGGAATCGATTTCAGGTTTAGGAGACAATAAGTCTTTAACTACGAAAGCAAACAGCGGTTCTACAAACTCACGGACAGCCTCAATACCAGAATCGAGAAAATACGCGCCGATTACAGCTTCAAAAGTATTACTAAGCAGGGTATTCTTCGTTCTTCCTCCAGTTGTTACTTCACCTTTGCTTAACCGCATCCATTTGCCAATGTCTAACTCAATAGCAAATTGTGCTAACTGTACCTTATCTACTAACGCCGAACGTATGCAAGTCAGTTCACCCTCACTTTTATTTGAGTAATTACGATAGAGATATTCAGCGCTCATAAAAGTTAACAACGCATCACCTAGAAACTCTAGTAACTCGTTGTCTTCACTTGCTTCTTTCGGATTTTCAAAAAGAAAAGATCGGTGAGTGAGGGCCTGATTTAAGAGAGAAGTATCCTGAAAATTTAGTTTTTCTAGTAATTCTGCTAAAATTGCTCTACAGCGAGATTCTTCAGCAGAAGAACTTTTAGTTTCGTGACGATTTTCTTCTTGAGCAAGAAGTCGCATTACTTCTTGTTTTTGCTTTTCTACTTCTTTAATATCTGCCTCCGATGCAGATATAGCTTTAAGTAGCTTGACAATACTGCCGAGAGCGCGATAGGTGTCTTCAGTGGAAAATAAGGAATTATGTGCCCAGTTATTGCGGACTTCTATAAGTTCAGTTACTAGACTATTTTCAAAAGAAGTTAGATGCCTTTTGAAGACATCATCCCACTGCTTTGATATCACTGATAACAAGAGCGAAATATCTTCAGGTAGAATATCATTTATTTTTTTTCTTTTGGGTACTTTATTATTTGCCAAGCAATTTTGAGCTTTTGTCTGCCAGCAATCGCCGTAAACTTCTTGCATTTTTTCTTCTACATAAGGGTACAATTTCTGACAGAGAAAGTTTAAAGCATTGCCAACTCGTTCATTATTGTTCATAGCCATCTGTTATTTTTACAGAAAATTTCTTTCTGGTTGCTACATTAAAGGTTATGAGTTTTTCGGAGCATACAGCCCAGCTAGATGGAATCTCTGTGTTAAGCTCAGCACTGTCCCACTCTCAGTCATTAACACAATCCTGCTGGATGCACTTCGCCAAAGAAACCGGGATTTTTCACTAAATATGTCGGTTGTAACCAACGTATTGTCGCAAAAACCCGGTTCTGGCTCAGTACAAGCAAAGAAACCGGGCTTCGATTTCGCTCAACCAGCAAGTTTTTTACCGAATCAGCGGGCTGTAACCAACGTATTGTCGCAAAAACCCGGTTTCACCGACCCCCTTATCTCCACCATTTGAAAAATAAATGTAAAAATATGTTGCAAAGTTTATATTGCTGTGTTAAGTTTAGTTACATAAGGTTAAAATATAACGAGGTTTATGGTCATGGAAAACAAAGACGCAAAGTTGGGCTTTACTGAGTTCGCTGAAACCTGGAACGGCCGTTTGGCAATGCTGGGCTTCGTTATCGGCTTAGCTACCGAATACCTCACCGGTCAAGGCATTCTTTCTCAAATCGGTTTGATGTAATCAGCTTAACTGCACGCAATAGCTGTGATTCACAGGGGCGATCGACTCATCACTGCGATCGCCCGCCCGTCAATAAGTCCCCTTCACTCACAGTAAAGGGGATTTTGCATTTTTTATTAAAAAATCTCACCGATGGCACAATCAAAAATCTTTTTCGTCTCAATACTTATCGCCAGACAACTCCAGCAAACTAAGCAATTCCTATCGAATCTACAATCCTCACTTTAGGAGTCAAAGCCGGAAGCTTCACCAAACCGTCCCGTTTGTGAGTCCGCAGGCTGTTACCTAAAATCATTTCCGACAGATCCGGCATTTCCTGCCAGCAATGCGAGCAGAACCAATAAACGCGATTGTGGCGAGCGTGACGGAGTAATTTAGAGGAGCAACAAGGGCAACTATTCATGATTTTTTAAACCTTCTTTAAGATATGGAGCGATAACGAATTCATTACAGAGATTGACAAATGCCGGTGGCTCTTAACTTCAGACACAAAAATTAAAAATCTGTTTCACTCAAAACTTTGAGCGTCTCCCAAGTAGCACTTTTGGAGGCCCAGCAGCAACATTACAATCAGAAGCTGAATATTCCAAGGGGCTAAAGAGAAACCCCAAATAAAACAACCCAGTCCCGCCAAAGCCACAAGTACAAAAATATCTTGAGAGGTTTGCCAGTAAATCCAGACTGCTGCCAGAGAAACTATCAGTAGCAAAATGTAAGCTGAAGGCATAGTCGTCTTCTCCCAAGGTGTCTGCCAACAGTCAGGATTGAAGCCTGACGATCAGCTTCAACTTAAAACTAAAACCTGAAGAACTGATGAAGATGAGTGAGTTGTTACAAAAAAAAATATATTCCTGCTACCTTATATTTATCCGATAAAATAGCAAAAATAATTTGTTTTATTTGGTTAGAAAATTAAGCGTGCGATCCTTTTCGTTGGCGTAGCCCCCGTAGGGGCGGGCTGCGCTAGCGACCTATTCTTAGTCCCAGCCCAAAGCTTCAGCCACCTGAGCAGCCAAAGCCATCGGTTCAAAAGGCTTAGCAATCACGCTCACCACCCCCAAATCCGCGAACATCCGCCTGTCGCCAGCCAGAGCCTTAGCTGTCAATAAAATCACCGGAATGTGCTGCGTGGCATGATTAGCTTGTAACTGTAGAAAAGTAGTAGGCCCGTCTTGGTCTGGCATCATCACGTCTAATAGAATAGCATCAGGCTGTTCGGCAAGAGCCTTGGCTACACCCTCGCGGCCAGAACTCGCCGTCAGGACTTCCCAGCCCCCCACTACCTCAAGACTAACTTGAGCGACTTCCCGAATATCTTCCGCATCGTCAATAACCAAGATGCGCTTGGCATTCAAAATTAACATTTTTTTTAACAATGAGAACTTATTCTTAGGCTAGAGCCGAAATGTGAATATTTTGTAAAGCAAACTATTTTACCAGATCCGATTTAAACTAAATTTTGATTGACTCGGGAAGCAGCTATACAAGCCCCTCCCTGAGAATTGGCAGGCTTAAGAAAAAAGTGCTGCCCTCCCCCAACACGCTCTCCACCCAAATCCGGCCCCCGTGCTGCTGCACGATACTGCGACAAATAGCCAACCCCAAACCAGTACCTCCCGAATGCCGAGAATCAGAAGCATCAACCTGTTGGAAGCGTTCAAAGATGATCTCCAGCTTGTCTGCCGGAATGCCCCGTCCTTGGTCTTTAACAGTAATCAGGATGAACGAGTTTACTGACGAGTGCGGATTTGCGGCAGACTCAGGAGATAACAAAGACGACGACGTTGAGTTCAACCCAGCTTTTTCTGCCAAGTCTTCCTTTTGGGTCAACTCCCCGCTCAACCAAATCGTAGCACCCGCCGGTGAAAACTTGATTGCATTGCTGAGCAAATTTGTCAAGGCCTGAATTAGCCGATCGGGAACAGCGCACAATTGCACCCCCACAGGCTGAACCGACAGAGTAACTCCTGCCTGCTGAGCCATTCCTTGCATCTCGTCTGCCGCCTGCAACATCAGTTCAGCAACATTGCAAGTTTGTTTGATGGCAGTGCTATAACTCGACTCCATCCGCTCTAAATCCAGGATGTCATTGATCAAGCGCACCAAGCGGTCAGTGTTAGTGACAGCAATCTCCAGCATCCGCTTGGCTTTCTGGGGGTAAGCGTCAAGGAGGCCGCTGTTGAGGAGGCCGAGGGCAGCGTGAATCGAGGTCATGGGCGTCCGCAGTTCGTGGCTGACAACCGAGATGAATTCATTTTTCATGCGCTCAATGGCAAGGCGCTCTGTAATATCCTTGAAAGTGACCACAGCTCCGATAATTTTGCCTCCTTCTCGCATCGGAGCGACAACATACTCAACCGGAAAACTGCTGCCGTCTCGCCGCCAAAAAACCTCATCGGTGACGCGCCGCGCCTCTCCGTCTTCCAAGGTGGCTAAAATTTGAGAACTTGCCCGCAACGGTAGTTTTCCCGTCCCCGATACGGCGCAGTCTGGGGCAAGTTCAGAGCCGGAATTGATGTCTGTTGCAGGTGACAGTTGCTCGATCGCCCTTGAGTATTCTGCCTGTGAACAGTTTATGGTTTCATAGAATGGTCGATCAATCAATTCCCTCAATTCGCAGCCGGCCATTCTCACCGCCGCCGGATTCACAAAAGTTACTTTTCCCTGTTTATTCAAGCCGCAAATTCCTTCCCCTGCGGAGAACAAAATCATTTCTGTTTGGTGGCGGAGTTGTTCAAAAGCTTTTTCCACTCGCTTGCTGTCGGTAATGTCGCGAGCAATTGTCGAAACACCCGTGATCGTTCCTGTGGCGTCTTTAATCGGAGAAATCGTCAGGGACACATCTATCTGTTGACCGTCCTTGCGCAAGTGTACAGTTTCGTAATGGTCGATGGTGGTTCCAGCCCGAATATGTTCCAGAATTTGGGGCATTTCCTTCGGGCGTTCGGGTATTCCTAAAATCTCGATCGACTGCCCCTTGATTTCCGGCGCGCAGTAGCCGTAAATTTTCTCGGCTCCAGCGTTCCAGCTCTGAATTGTCCCGGCGAGGGTTTTGCCCACAATACCGTCGTCGGAGGACTCGACAATGGACGCTAAGCGTACGAGTTCGTCCTGTGCCTGCTTATATTCAGTGATGTCGCGGCCCAAAATCACGATACTTTTGCGTCTGCCGTCGGGGTGAAATACGGGTACTTTAATCACATCGTAGATTTTTACAGTACCGTTCGATCGGGGAATCACTTCTTCTGCCCTAGAAAGCGTACCTTTTTCCCACGCTGCTCGATCGCTGATCTCGCACGCCTGTAGAGCCTCCCGGTAAAAAATGCTGAGTTCTCCTAGCTGAGAATCTGTGAGTCCGCAGTAGTCTATTTTTTCTAGCTCAAACACTTCCAATATCCCTTCATTTGCCTTCTGCCACCTGCCGTCGCTATCTTTGAAGCAGACAATATCTGGCATGGCATTCATCAGCGATTCGAGATAGAACTTTTCTTGCAGTGCAGCTTCTACCTCCGCCCGCTTGCCGATTTCCCGTTGCAGGTTTTCGTTTGCCGTTTGCAGCGAATCGATTAACAAACTTTCTGTAAAATTGCGTTCTTTAATTACTTCCTGAAGTCTGTGGAGTTCTAGCGACAGCCGCCTGCGGGCCAACAAATTTTCTACCCGCAAGTGCAGTTGAGCGGCATCTACGGGAGTTGCTATCAAATCGTCAATTCTGCGATCGAGTTGTTTTGCCTGCGGCGAAAACGGCGGTTCATAAATAGCTGGTGTTTGGGATGTTTCCAGAAGCAAAAACGGTAAAAATATCGGATGTGCTGCTGCTTTTAATGCTTCGATCAGTGGCCCGATGCGATCGTAATTTTCCTCATCGAGAATGCACAAGTCAAAAGCAATTTGGGGAATGGAAATTTCGGAGTTTTGTTCGGAAGTGCGATCGTCGGGTACGATCGCCTCATGCTCGGTGTTGAGGTGTGCGATCGGCAAATTAGGTTGTTGGAGGCGATCGATCAAGAGTAAAATGCGGCTCATTACCTTGTTACTTTCCCAATGACTAATGATCTGATTTCTAGCGCCGGAATGATATAGAGGACACGGCAGTGCCGTTTCCCTACCGCAATCAATTGTAGGGACAAAGGCACTCGCGGTGTCCTCCGTTTAGATCATTCCGATGAAGAGAGGATTTGATATGACATCTCTCGCCGGCGCTGATGATTATTTTGGGGTAAGGAAACGGTAATGCCGTGTCCTCCGTTGGCTACTGAACGAATGACTACTGACTAATGACTAATGACTACTGACTACTGACTACTGACTAATCACTTTTTACGGCATTCCGATCGGAATCAAAGAATCGAACGGCATACAGGTAGAATAGCTCTCCCCGGACGATAAAACCGCAATCAGTTGCAGCGACCAATCGGGCATAATCTGCAAATCCGCCCAGGGTATTGCTACCTCCAAACATTTATCCAGTCCGACTTGAGCCCGGCTGATGCGGGGATGCCACTCATCGCCCTCTCCTGCTTCCTGAAACCAAATCGATTTCGTCAGCAAATTAATCTCTAACTGATGGTGGAATCGATAGTTTAGCGGTGCTTCGTCGGGCAAATCCGACAGCGGAATCAGACTATTGTGCATCGTGCGATCGGGATAAAACCAGAACAAGTTTAACTCCGGCGGGCAATCAATTCCCGGCCGTATTCCTGCCTTAAAGTCGGCGCGAATGTAAAAATTTAAGTGGTCAACGCCGTACCAAAGCCGCTGAATTGCCGAACTCTGGTGCATCGTACCCCGGGCTCCCCCAACTTCAATCCGACCGGCTTTGTCCCAATCCTGTCCGTTGCCAATACCGTCAATTACCGGGTGAATAAAGCTCATCGGCAGGTGGTCGCCTTGAACAGAGTGCACCTCTACTTGCCGCCGCACGGACGGGGGTACGGGCTCGCCCAGGGCTTCGTAGATTGCCGCTAGGTGTTCGCGGAATAGCTGATCGAACATGGCATCTTGATTCGAGGTGTGGCCTTCGCCAAACCACCAGAACCAATCGGAACCTTCGGCTGCATAAAGCGCTTCCCAAGCTTCGGGATTGCTCTCTTCTGTGGCCTCTGGATGATTTGCCAATACTTGTCTAGCCGCCCCTAACAAGTCCCAAGCGCGATTTTTAGCGGGGTCGCCGATCCAAGTTGTCAGGGAACCGTCAACCCAGGAACCGGTGTGCAGTTGGGCGGCGGGAATTGTTTCAGTTGCTGGGAATTGGTCAAGAAATTCTGAGACTGTGACTAATTTGATATCTGGATTGTCGCTGAGAGTTTGATAGAGCGATTCTAAGAACGGTAAACCGTCTTGGGGATAGAATTCCCAGCAATTTTCGCCGTCTAGGGCGATCGTCACTAACCACGGATTTTCTAGGGATGTTTGGCCGTCGGGTTGTCGGTGTTTGAGAGTTCTGCCGATCGCCTCTAAGTGTCCAGCTAAGTCTGACGCAGCTTTTTTCGGTTCCATCGAACCGTAGGTAAATCCAATCAAATCAGACAATCTGTGGTCTCGAAATACGATCGCCAAATCGCCGTCAGGAGTTTCCAAACGGTAAGGGCGATACAACAATTCTGGTTCGCAGACATTCCCCGCCGCATCGCGGTTAAAAAAGTGTTTAATTGTACACCCCAATACTGCTTCATCCGAGACAATCCATTTAAAACCTTGTTTGGCAATGTAGGGCAAAATTTCTGGGCTAACTGCTTGTTCCGACGGCCACAAACCGCGCGGTTTACAATCAAATCGGTCTTGATACATTTCCCAGGATTTTCTCAAGTGTCTGGGAATATCTTCTGCCCACTGAAACCGATGTTCCGGTAGCGTCATGTTAGGAATAGCTATGCGGCCAACCTTGGTGTCTGCTAGCAGCGGTAAAATCGGGTGAGTATAGGGGGTTGTGGAGACTTCTAACTGTCCCTCAGCTTGCATTTTACAGTGCTGGGGAATGATTCTAGCAAGGATTTCTTTTTGTTTGGAGTAGATGTTTTTTCGGTCTGCCAAACTAAAATTTTGTCCTTGTTTCAGCCACAGAGCAATCTCGGGGTCGTCCCAAAACAGCGGGTCGATCCAAGCTAAATTGTGCCACGCCAGTAAGTCAGCAAAGTCTTGTACTTTCCAGTTTGCCAAACACCACTGAATGCCTTTTTCTTGTCGCTGGGTGTAGAGTTGAGCGTAGCGGGGATGTGGCTGAATCAGGGTATGGTAATTGGCATCAAAGAAGTGTTCTAAAATAAACTCTTGTTCTTGGATGTTTAAAGTTTCGGCTGACTTTAATGTCACCGCCAAGTAAGGGTCTAATGCTTTGTCTGCGATGCAGTCTTCTATCTGCAAAATCAAAGATGGAACCAGGTTGACAGTCTGATGCAGCTTGGGATATTTTGCCAGAATTAAGACTAAATCCAAGTAATCTTTGACTCCATGCAAGCGCACCCAAGGCAGTCGATAGTGAGCTTGAAGGTCAAGGTTTTTGGACTGCAATATCGGCGAGTTCGATCGGGAACTAGTGCCTGGCCCGGCCGCAGATGCCCTGGATTTATACAAAGGCTGGTGCTGGTGCCAAATAAAGGCGACGTAGAGAGGGTGTGACATTGGTAATGAGTAATTTTATTAATGAGGTGGTTAGGGGATGTGCAACTTTTAGATAAATCTGCCTCTGTTCCCTAACATAAAGTTTATGATGTCTTTGTTAAGTAGACTGTAACTATGTTATCTAAGATTGACACATTTAGGGCACTCTTGAGTTGCCGACGAGCATTATGCCGCGCTGCACAGCTCAGCCAATTAGTAGCGCTGTTGATGTCTAAAATCGAGAAGTCTTGCAATCAATGGCTCAATAGATAGGCAAGCGTTTTTGGGTCAGCAGGTAAACTGCCAAAAGCAACTGATACCAAAAGCTCCCTAAAAAGCCCGCTGTTTCGGTTTCCCTTACGGTAAATTTATTATGTCATCAGTTAAAGAACTTGCTGTCCGAGGGGCAGTGTGGACGATCGTTAGCTATGGGCTCAGTCAGGTGCTGCGGTTGGGTAGTAACCTGATCCTGACTCGCCTGCTAGTACCGGAAATGTTTGGTCTAATTAGTCTTGTCTACGTGTTCATCACGGCTCTGCACCTGTTTTCAGATGTCGGTATCGGTACTAGCCTGATCCAGAACAAGCGTGGGGAAGAGCCAGATTTTCTGAACACAGCCTGGACTTTGCAGGTATGTCGCGGCGTGATTCTTTGGTTCTGTACGCTTTTGCTGGCCTGGCCAATTGCCCATTTATACCAACAGCCTCAGTTCCTTTGGTTAATCCCTGTGGTGGGTTTGGGCACAGTGATCTCTGGGTTCAATTCAACTTCGGTGTTCACCCTCAACCGGAATATGGCTTTTCGTCCGCTAGCAATTTTTGAGTTGTCGGGACAGTTGACCGGGATTGTGGTAATGATTGTTTGGGCTTGGTTCAGTCCGACTATCTGGGCGATATTGATGGGTTCCTTTGCGTCACAAATTCTGCAATTGATCTGGAGCCACTATTGGAATTCTAGTTCGCCTCACCGCTTCATGTTGAATCAAGAGGTAGTTAGAGAAATTCTGTCTTTTGGAAAGTGGATATTTGTGTCAACGGCTTTAACATTTTTTGCTGAGCAAGCCGATCGACTGATTCTCGGAAAATTACTGACATTGGATATGTTGGGCGTTTACGGCGTTGCTCTCACGCTTGCTGACCTACCGCGCTCTGTCACTTTAGCGCTTAGCAGCAAGGTGATGTTTCCAGCTATTTCCAAGTTGGCTGACCTGCCTCGCGAAACACTTCGCGCTAAGATACTCAAAAATCGCCAACCGATCCTCATCGTATTGGCGGTTGGCTTGACAGCATTGGTTAGTTTTGGGGATGTTGCGATTAAGATATTGTATGACCAGAGGTATATTAAGGCTGCCTGGATGTTGCCGATCCTAGCTCTGGGGATTTGGCCTCGCGTGCTCTGTAATACGGGAACTGAGCAAATTCTGTTTGCGATCGGGAAGATCCAATATCCAGCCTTCGGCCAATTACTTCGGTTTCTTTGGACTAGCATCGGATTATGGGTGGGATTTTCCACTGCGGGATTGCTGGGAGCGATCGTCGCAGTTGCCCTGAATGACCTTTGCTTCTATACTGCTATTAGCTACGGTCTCTGTCGCGAAAAAGTGAATTTTCTGGTGCAAGATTTTCAAGCTACAGTTCTGCTTTTAGGGTTACTTGCAGCCGTGCTGTCAGCTCGGTACTTTTTGGGGTTTGGTCTTCCTATAGATTTACTACTTAAGTGAGCCTCCTAAGATTGAGTTCTCCTCCCACTTCCTGAATGACTTCAGCGCCCGGACGCCGCGCTGATAGTCGCTCCACCTAAAAAAAAGAACGCCAAGCACCCCGACTTCTTTAAGAAGTCGGGGTGCTTTTACGATCGGAGTAGGAAAATTCCGACCTCATCTGAGGCGAAAGGGCTGGGAGTATCAATTACTCATCCTTACCAAGTTACATTACCTGCTCTACTTCGGCAATTTCTGGGATGGCCTCCCGCAGGCGCATCCAAGGCAGTCGGTATTAAGCCTCGGTTGCGTTAGCAGATACTCTGGATTTGTACAGCCGTTGGTGCTGATGCCAAATAAAGGCTACATAGAGGGGATGAGACATGGAATTTGGTAATTGGTTATTGTTATTTGTGGCTAAATTTTCTAATAGCTCATAAGCGCGATCAATCGTGAGCCTCAATCAATCGTCCTAACTGTAACACCCTTCCAAAAGCCAGAACAAGCAGCTAAACTAACTCGCCTGCCAGTATTGGATGTTGCCGAGTATTTGAGGGAATAGAAATCATCCTCGCCACAAGCTGAATAAGCGTGACCCTCATAGATAATGAATGTGTAAGCTGTTTCGCATTTAAACTGGTATAATAATAAATCACAAGTCACAGAAAAGCCAGAAGTATGCCAGCGAAAAATCATCTAAATTTAGAGCAAGTCAAAAAGCTTCAACACGCCTTAAAACAAGAAGAAAATGGAGAAATTAGAGA
>ENA-OBIO01000168-OBIO01000168.1-metagenomes-genome-assembly--contig:-NODE-168-length-40595-cov-22.2984_pt1 | contig 40595 bp, 34 predicted proteins | sample MGYA00153383_OBIO01 | MGnify analysis MGYA00153383 | reverse complement strand
AATCTGTGCCTCAGTCCAATCCATCGGCAACTCAACTCGCAATCCCATCCGATCGACATAACCCAACACATCCAACACAACAGAACTCGCCGATAGCCACCACACGCCACCGGGATAATCCGATCGATGCTGTATCACATATCGCCGCGCCAATGTCGTCTTCCCCACGCCGCCCATTCCGACAGCAGCGATCGCCACTCGGCCATTCCCCTGCAACAACGCATGAAGATCCTTCATTTCACGATCGCGCCCGACGAAAATGGTCTCTCCCAGATATTCAGGATAAAAGTACGGTGGAGCGCTTAACTTTGTCGCAGGCTCGCTCGACGGCTTCAGTCAAAACTCAAACTTCTTGATCGTAATCGGGTTGTATCCACCTTGAATCAAAATTCCAATCTTCTCAGCCAGTTGAGTCTGATTGATCACTCCACCAAACTGCTGCTGAATCGCTTGAACCGTCGAGTCAATATCCGTTTTCACATCAGGATTAGCGTCTGCCACCTGACGAATTTCTTCAAGTATCTCCGCATCAATAACCGTCGGATCAGCCGAAGCTTCCAACTGTTGCACCGCCTTTGGAGCCTTGTGACGCAACTTCTGCATCAGCCGCCCACCCAATGACAACCCACCCTCACCCATCTTTTCCCCAACCTTCTCGATCGCCTTCGTCGCAATCAACGTCGCCACTAACGTAATCGGGTCCATAACAGCGCTCCTAAAGATGTGCGTTCACGAAGTGTCTCTGTAAGAGAATCGTCCTACCTCTAGTTATACCCGCCCTAAAAGGGATAATCCGTAAAACTTTCGTAAATCGATTGCAACAGTCCTCGATCGCACACCTACAACAAATGAAATACCATGGACATAAACCTATCCCTTGTCCACTTTCCCAATCGCCCATGCTGTACAAACTCCCGCTCCTCCTCTCTCCCCAACCCGAAGGCGGCTTTGTCGTCACCTCGCCGATGGTACCCGAACTGATCACAGAAGGCGAAACCGTCGCAGAAGCGCTGGATAACGTGCGCGACGCCCTAGCCGCAGTCGTCGAACTCTACGAAGACCTCGGCAAAACTCTATCGCTACATCTCTAGGTCACAGAAGGAGACCTTAATTGTCGTTCGCGATCACGGCCTTAATCGTCTCCTTCGCGTCGGATTTAAACTCCTGCACACTCACCCGGTTCAGCAACGCGATCGCACCCAGCATAATCATCGCCTGCACCCCTAATACCAATCCATAGGCGATCGGTGGATGGGTCTCACGGCTCGTCGCACAACTTACGGCGGCCAGAGCAGCAGGTGCAGACCTAAAGACGGAACTCCCCGCATCTAGAAGCCCCCCGCCCAAGACCGCTGCCATGCCACGCGACAACGCCTGAGCCAATCCCCAGGCACCAATGAAGGTTCCAGCGCTCTCGGCAGCGGTGAGATCGAGCATCAACGTGATGGCCCCAGTGGTCGTAATACCAGACGCCAAACCAAAGAGCAGCAAACAGAGTTTCAAAACCGCCGCATTGGCCGTGAAGCCAGAACAGACGATCGCACCTAGCGCCAGAACAACACCCTGACACCCCAGTTGAGTGGTTTTCTTTTTCCCAATGCGGGGCGCAATAAAAAACCCTGAAATCAAAATGCCAATCACCGTACCAACCCCATAAGGCACATTCAGCAGCGCTGTTTCACCCGCTGGCAGATCAAACACATCGCCCCCAAACGGCTCCAGAATGGTGTCTTGAAGAAATAAGCCCAGCGTCATCACAATCAAAAACGTAAAGAAAAATCGCGTATGCTGGCTGGCATTTAGCAACGTCCACGCTCGGTTTAGGCCCACGACTTCTTTGGGTTTGTGAAGTGCGAGTTGGGACGGATTTTGAGAAACGATCGCCGCCCACTCTTGATTTTTATTATGCAAAAACCGTGAATATTTCTTTTCAACGCCCCAAGTCGAGATGAACGCAAACACAACCACCAGCCATGGCACCACCAAAAACAACTGATTAATGCTGCTCTGCAACAGTTCTGGACTTGGACAGGTGCCTAATTTCTTCAGCAGCACCCCGATCGTAATGGCCCCCGCGATTGTCCCCACCAGCAGCATCGACCAATCCACCGCCACAATCTTCGATCGCTCGTCCTCATCCGTAATGTCCACCAGCAACGTCGCAAATGGCGTCGAACTTGCACTAATGGCCACCCCATATAGCCCAAACAGAACCATACACAGCACAATCCATTCCGTTGCCTGCACCCAGTCTCCAGCCTTGATAAACAAACCCATCTTCCAAATCGGCTGCACGGCCAAAAAAGCGATCGTCGCAAAGCAAATCGACCCAATGCGGACATATCCCGTCCGATATAGCCCAAACAGCGGCTTCGTATCCGACCACTGCCCAAACCAAATCCGCGCCGGAGCCACAAACAACGTGACCGCCAACACCAAACTCGCGATCGTCCCCGGAATCCCCAACTCTTTAATCAAAATTCGGTTCAGCAGGCCAAAAAGCAACACCGACATCATCCCCAAACCCATCTGAAATAGGCCCAGACGCATCATCGTCAAGAGACCCACTTTAGGTAGTGGCAAAAGTGCGGGCAGATCTAGAGCAGGTTCAGACCAGTTACGTTCCATGCGGGATATTGAGTGGGATGACAAATAATCTTCACTACCCACAGTAGGGTGAAAACCCGTTGCCTACCCCTCTGAAGCCCGATCGCCTTCATAAGTCGTTACACAAATCCCTAGAACTAAAGTCGTGGCAACAACTTGTGACTGGAATTACTCAATAGAGACCCCTGGGGACACCTAAAAATGCCTTCGGTCAGGGCGATCGGCATGACCGAGAAAACACTGAGGACACTCATCGCTTTGATACGCTTGTGTAAATTTGATAAAGCTCCCGGAAAAGGTCTTCCAATCCCTGAATCTGTTGTTAACGTAAACTACAAGCGGGGTTAAACCCTTGGAACGGAAATGTGAACATACACCGATATCTGTGCAATCCCTTAGTGTAAACTGGGTATTCTAGTACTGTGGTAATCGGCGTTCAGAGCTTAAGTTTCCAAATAATCGCAGTGGTGCGGACTTTAGGATATGTCCTATGGGTATGGTTTTAGTTGTTGATGATAGTGCATTGGCTCGTGAGATGCTGATCACGGAGCTACGTCGATCGGGATTTGAAATAGACACGGCGATCGATGGAGCGGATGCAAAGGTAAAAATTGCACTCGATCCGCCTGTTTTGGTGATCACAGATTTGATCATGCCGAATGTGAACGGCTACGAACTCTGTCGCTGGATTAAAACCAATCCTCAAACGGCGAAGCTCCCCGTGATCATGTGCAGCACGAAGAGCGAAGATTTCGATCGCTACTGGGGAATGAAGCAGGGGGCTGATGCGTACATTACTAAGCCTTATCAGCCGAAAGACATGATTAACGCGGTGAAGTATCTGTTAGAAGAAGCAGGGTACTACCAGGAAGATACTTTGGAATTCTAATACCTTAGAATTTTAGAGAAGACCTTACGCCAGGATTTTAATGAAACGGACGATCGTTTGGTATCGACGTGATCTGCGGATTTGTGATCATGCACCGTTGCATCGTGCGGCGTTGAGAGGGGAAGTAATTCCGGTGTTCATCTTCGATCGCGCGCTCCTGTTTCACCCGGAGACGGCGGTAGCACGGGTTGGATTTATGGTTGAGGCGTTGCGCGGGTTAGACGGGGATTTGCGTCACCGAGGCGGGCGGCTGATTGTCCGATCGGGTGACCCAGCAGAGATTTTGCCGAGGTTGATGCGCGAAACTCAGGCAGAAGGCATCTATTCCTACATCGACTACGAGCGGATTTATGGTCGAGTGCGAGACGCACGGGTGAATGCGGCATTGGCCAAAGAAGACATGCGCATCCGCTGGTTTGAACCCACGGCGGGAACGGCGGAGTTGATGAACTATCCAAACTATCGATCGCACTGGTTCAAGGAAATGTGTGAGCCGATGGTTCCAACGCCGACGACGGTGGTGGTGCCGGATGAGGTGATCTCTGAACCGTTGCCGTCATTAGTTACGTTGGGCATGGTGGCCGATCGAAAGAAAATCCCGCCCGCGACGACCCAAGATGCCCGCAGGTTGCTGCAAACCTTTTTTACCGAAAAGAGCGATCGGTATTATTGGCAGCTATCGTTGCCCAGCGCTGAAGCGACCACGGGGCTAAGTCCGCACCTTAAATTTGGCGTGATTTCGGTGCGGGAATGTTTCCAAACGGCCCAAGCCCGATTGAAAGGTGAACCCGATCGGCGGGTGCGCTTGAGTTTGAAGCAATTAATCTCAAGGTTGCGTTGGGGCACGGGATTTACCCAGCGGTTTCGGTACTTGCCCCAGCTCGAACTGCGATCGCTTTACACGGTGTTTGAAGACGAGGGTTGGAACTTTGATGAAACACTGTACCGCGCTTGGCAGAACGGTGAGACGGGATTTCCGATCATTGACGCAGCAGCAAGATGTCTTCAAGAAACAGGCGGCTGGCTGGCAATGAACTTTCGGACTCGGGCGATTTATTCGAGTTTCTTGAGCAACTTACTCGGCATGGATTGGCGGTATGGGGCGTTGCATTTTATGCGGCACCTGATTGATGGCGATTGCCCGATCGATCACTATCAGTGGGCCATGCAAGCCGGAGTCACCCATTGTCTGGACAAATCCTGGACGCGAATTTATAACCCCGAACAAGCGGCGATCGATCGATGTGATCCGCAAGGCAAGTTTATTAAACGCTGGATTCCGGAATTGAGACACGTTGCGCCCGTCCAGCTAGGAATGCCACCGAAGAGCGCCGGGTACATTCCGGCCATCCTAGATTACAAACAAGCGCGACATCAGCGTGTAAAACACCTAGAGCAGCAGCGCAAAGACTTCAGACAAACGCCAGATATCCTGCCCTTCCTTGCTCGAATGCCCGATTCAGTGACGCCCTTTGCCAGCGATCGATTCAGTGACAGCGACATCCGTTGGGCCATCGAAGGCACCCAGGACTTGTTTCCCCCCGCGTTAGACTTAGATGCCTTGGATTTGCAACAGTCTCAGGCGCTGCGATCATGGTTAGTGGCCCATGTCAACATCAACGCCCGTAAATCTCCGCCCGGAACCCCGAAGGAGACGAAACGAAAGATGAAGCCGATTGATCAGTCCTATGGAACGCAGTTGGATTTGGACGAGCTGCTAGAGATTGATTAAGCGGATGTCGCCTAGAATGAAGGAGCAATCAGCCTGCCAGTCGGTTAAAACTCATGTCGTATAGCGATTTCACTGTTGGCAAGGTCAAACAATTATTTGGGATTGTGACGATTGAGGACAAGACGTTTTTTCCAACAATCGTGCCTGTTATCCCGAGTTCGACGTTGGTGGAAGTGCTGGATGAGCCGTTGCCATTGGCGGTGGCCTTACCGAGTGAGAAGGCGAAGTCGGAGCTGATCATTAGCCCGATTTTGGTGGAGGTGCGGAAGTATTTGAAGCGTCAAGTGAGCCTGTTCTCAGGGCAGGATTTCACAGTGGATGCGTCGGTGGGATTATCGGGGGTTTGTGATTTTCTGATTAGCCGATGACCTCCGGTCGGTCGTAGACCATCGACCGAACAGTTAGAAATTGAATCGCCTGTGGTGGTTTTGGTGGAGGCGAAGAAGGCTGATATCAATAGCGGGATGGGGCAGTGTATGGCGGAGATGGTAGCGGCGCAGCGATTTAATCAGCCGGCGGGCGAACCTGCAAAACCCGTTTATGGCTGTGTAAGTAGTGGTTTGTTATGGCGCTTTCTGAAGTTGGATGGGAATCAGATGACGGTGGATTTGAAGGATTATTCGTTGGAGCCGTTGGGTGATCTGTTGGGGAAGTTGGTTTGGATGTGTGGCGATGCGGGTGCAGGCGTGGGGAATTAAGCGTGGGTGTTTAGGCGATCGGCTTGTGCGATCGCATCTTCAAAAGCCGCTAGAATAGCGACAGTTACTTCGCTGGTAAGCAACCATGTCACCCATCCGACAAAAAGTTAGTGTCTTTAATTATTCGCGGTGACTCAAAGAATAAAAAAAGACTGGCTTTAGGCGAGGGTTTCAAAATCCTCGAATCCGGGACGCGAATAGTTCATGATACTAACACCCAGCCTAAATACGTTCCACAAGTCATAGCGATCGCTGCCAAAAACAACTGCCGATTGTATACCGTAATCACCAGCGAAATAGACACCCATACGACCTCAGCAGGTTAAAGTAACGCATGAATTAAAATCCGCAGTACCGACTCCAAATCCTCCGGCACCCGATACAAATCTAACCCTTGTTCAATGTTCTTTTTCGCCCGGTCAAGGACCCCAAATCGCCAAATCTGTCCAGTCGTCACCACCCCAATCAATAGAGGCTGTACCGGAGTCCGGTCCCACTGATCCAACGCAATCATTTCAGCTACCAACTGAGAAAACCCATAATCCATGTCTTCCCGTTTCGCCTCAATCACCAAGATTTCATTCTGACTCTGCAACAGATAGTCTAAATAACCCTGAAGCTGCTCAGTCACCTTAATTGGATACTCAATCCGCAATTGAGCCTTCGTCTTCTGAACCACTTCCAGTACAACTTGAGAAATCAGCACTTCCCGCCTAGACGTCTCGTTCGTTAGGCTCACGTAAGGCATCACTGCTTCAATCCTCGATCGCAGCTCTTCCAATCGATCGATCGAACCTAAATAGTGCGGCAAGTTGAGACGCTTTCGTTGAAACGTATATCCAAAATACGCAGATAGTTCATCTGCTTCAATTCTAAGGTCGAAGATTTTACTGAAGGTATAGGATTGCTCAGGCTGTAAAACACTAGGCACGATCGTCATGACTCCCATCAGAAATCTTATCTTTCCTCACGATAGCCTAAATCAGACATGGCATTGGCTCAACGTAAGCACCCGTTGGACGTCCTCGATCGCACCGCCTCTAAACATCCTCAAACTTGTATCCGACCCCGATGACCGTCTTCACAAAGGTCGGACTCGACGGATCAGGCTCTATTTTTTTGCGAAGGCGTGCAATGTGCGTATCTACCACCCGCTCATCCCCAAAAAAATCACTCCCCCAAAGCTTCTCAATCAGTTGTCCCCGATTCCACACCCGGCCTGGATAGCTCAAAAAGGTCGAAAGCAACTCAAACTCCAGCGTCGTCAAATCCAGCGTTTCAGGTTTGCCACCGTCCAACTGCCGCACCGCCGATCGCTGATCAATGTCCAAACTAAAACTCGCCGTCTGATAAGTTTGCGTCTGCCCGCCCTGCCGCAGCGATCGACGCAGTAATGCTCGTGCCCGTGCCACCAATTCCTTCGGGCTAAACGGCTTCACCATATAGTCATCCGCCCCCGTCGATAGCCCAATGATGCGATCGAGTTCTTCACCCTTGGCTGTCAGCATCAAGATATATGGATCCTTCGTCCCTGTTTTTTGGCGAATCCGAGCACAAACCTCCAGCCCATCTAAGCCCGGAATCATTAAGTCCAAAATAATCAAATCCGGCTGCATCTCCTGAAACGCCTGTAGCGCATTCACTCCATCCCGACAGACCCGACAGGTAAAACCTTCTTTTTCCAAATAAAGCTGAAGCAGTTCAGCAATTTCAGCTTCGTCTTCGACAATCAGAATCTGCATATTAAAAGTAGGACTCAGCCTTTGTGGGAGCAAGCGTTGTAATCAGCACATAACAAGGACGCATCCCAAAACCATACACCTCGATCGCATGGTTTCCGCAATTTGAGAGACCCTTTTAAAATCAGTTCGGCAACAGGGTTGCGCAATCTACAGAGATGCTGTTATATTGGATAAGTCAAAAGTAAAGCAGTAAAAAGCCAACGCTTGAAACTGTATAAGCTGAAGACATAACAACGCGGGATAGAGCAGTCTGGTAGCTCGTCGGGCTCATAACCCGAAGGTCCTTGGTTCAAATCCATGTCCCGCCACTTAATTCAGGTCAGGATGATCTAGTATTGAGAGGATTATCCTAAATTCTGAATGAGTCTCGAAACAAACAACGCGGGATAGAGCAGTCTGGTAGCTCGTCGGGCTCATAACCCGAAGGTCCTTGGTTCAAATCCATGTCCCGCCACTTAATTCAGGTCAGGATGATCTAGTATTGAGAGGATTATCCTAAATTCTGAATGAGTCTCGAAACAAACAACGCGGGATAGAGCAGTCTGGTAGCTCGTCGGGCTCATAACCCGAAGGTCCTTGGTTCAAATCCATGTCCCGCCATTCTGAAAAAATTTAAAAAGGGAGACAGCTCTACGGCTATCTCCCTTTTTTTATAGAGTTTTCGAGCCTACGGCTCAAAAGGCATCCTACGTTAACGGCGATTATAATACTTCATTTTTATCGGGCTGCATTATCCTAATGGCAGTCTTAGAATAGAGTGAATCGTGGTTTTGGGGGGGAACGTATATGGCAAGGCAATCTTCAAAGAGTAGAAAGGCACCGCAGCAGATGCTGACGTTTAATCGCGTCACGATCGCATCTATTGGAATCGCTCTGGCCGGATCACTTTGGATTGTAGACAGCATTACAAATACGATTGGGGATTGGATTCCTGCAATTCTGGTGGGCAGCATTTTCGCTTGGGGTTACTCACAACTGACCCGACTGGCTCCATCGTCCGAACTCGTTATACGCAAGCCCGTCACCTTAGATGGCGTAAAAACAGCGCTGATCGAAGCCGAAAAATTTGTGGGTCAAGTCGCCGCTGAATTGCAAACCCTAGCCACCGATGCCGATGATGAACAAGCAGCGAATCAAGCATCTGCGGCTTTGCGATCGCAGCTTCAAGACATCTTAGTTGCCCTCAAGCGCGACGAATTGCGATTTGCGATCGTCGGTGGAAAAGGCGTCGGCAAAACAAGTCTCCACCAATGGCTTGAAGCCAACTGGCTCCAAAGCCCCGTACTTCAAGGCATCTCCCAGAAGCTCCAGCTCCTCGACACTCCCGAACTATTCAGCAATAATCCCCGTGACTCACAAACGGCAGTCACGATCGCCAAACGCAGCGATTTAGTACTCTTTGTCCTCCAAGGCGATTTGATGGAGTCCGAACTAAGGCTGCTCCAAGACCTCAATCAAGCCTATCGTCGCACCGTGATTGTGCTAAACAAACAAGATCAATATCTCCCGAAAGAGCAGGACGAACTTCTCGCCAAAATCCGCGATCGAGTCGTAGGAATGATTGCCAAAGAAGACGTCATTGCGATCGCAACTCAGCCACGCCCTATCAAAGTCCGTCAACATCAAGACGATGACAGTATTAAAGAATGGATCGAAGAACCACAACCTCAAGTGGAACCGTTATTCAATAGACTGCAACACATTCTAGTTAATGACGCCCAAGCCTTAATGATGGCCAGTGCGCTCGGGGATGCTGAATCGCTAAAAGTACAAGCCCGCCAACAGCTCAACTTGAAACGACGTGCGGTCGCGACGCCCTTAATCGATCGCGCTCAGTGGATAGTCGCTGGAACCGCTTTTGCCACGCCCTTTCCAGCGTTAGACCTTCTCGCCACCGCCGCCGTTAATGGTCAAATGGTCATTGAGCTGAGCCAACTTTATCAGCAGAAATTCTCCCTGGATCAAGCCAAACAAATTGCCAAAAACATGGCAGAAATTATGATCAAGCTCGGCATCGTCGAAGTCTCCACCCAAGCGATCGCCTCTGTCCTAAAAACCAACGCCCTAACCTACATGGCTGGGGGCGCGCTGCAAGGCATCAGTGGAGCCTATCTGACGCGCATCGCAGGACTGTCGCTCATGACCTATTGGGCAGAAGAGTGCAGTGCCGTCCATACCAGTGCCGCCAGTGCTTCAACCGTGAAACTTGACAGACTCTCCAGCATTGTCACAGCCGTCTTTCAGCAAAATCAACGCACAAATTTTCTCCAAGGCTTCGTCACCACAGCCCTAGGTCAACTGTTCCAAAAGCAACCGATCGAAGCCCTAGACATCACTGCACCAGACCTCACCCTCCCACTCGCCCCCATTTCCGAAGAAAGTTTAGAGGTTTTGCCTCGATAGAGTAGGATTGGGTAGACCACTCGATTAGTACATTAGTTTCAGGTAAGTTTGACCGATCGTGCCGAGGATAGCCCCCCACCCTACTGCTCCCCCGACTTTCCAACTGCATCAAGGCGATGCCGTTACTTGGTTGCGATCGATTTCTGAGAGTTCCGTTGATCTGATCATCACCGACCCCCCTTATGAATCGCTTGAAAAGCATCGCCGCATTGGCACGACCACCCGGCTCAAAAACAGCAAATCATCCAGCAATGCGTGGTTCCAGATTTTCCCGAACGATCGCTTTGAAGACCTCTTAATCGAAGTGTACCGAGTCCTCAAAAACAATCGTCATTTCTATCTCTTTTGTGATGCCGAGACGATGTTTGTGGTGAAGCCGATCGCGGAAAGCGTTGGGTTTAAATTTTGGAAGCCGATCGTGTGGGATAAGAAGAAAATCGGGATGGGTTATCATTACCGATCGCGGTATGAAATGATTCTGTTTTTTGAGAAAGGGAAACGCAAACTGAACGATCTCGCCATTCCCGATATCATTGAATGTCCCCGTATTTTTCGCGGCTATCCCACCGAAAAACCCGTCTCCGTCTCAGAAATACTCATTCACCAAAGTACCCAACCCGGAGAATACATCATCGATCCGTTCATGGGATCCGGCAGCGTTGGAATTGCAGCACTCCAGCAAGGCTGTCACTTTTCAGGCAACGATCTATCGGCTGAGGCAATTGATATTTCCAAGACCCGAATGCACGCTTTTCTCAATCCTGAACCGACCCTACTGGATCTCATTACTGAACACTAATCCAATGAAAAAGCCAATGACCGGATATGAATATGCAAATCTCATCGCAGATTATCTCCATCATAATTTCAGCGATCGGGGCATTACAATCTACCGAGAAGTGAGCATCGGCAAATCAATTATCGGCAAGAACCGCCGCGTTGACATGTTGCTCTTGAGTACACATCCTTCCCAAGCTTTTTCTATTGAATGTAAGTTTCAAGACAGTTCCGGAACCGCCGATGAAAAGATTCCCTACGCCCTGCAAAACATGAAAGCATTGCCTATGGGTGGCTGCATTGTGTATGCTGGAACAGGATTTTCGGTTGGCGTATTACACATGCTTCAAGCTTCGGAAATCGCCGCGTACTGTTTGCCCAATAGTCTAGATCCACGGCTATCCACCAAAGATACGAAAGAACTCGATCATGTCCTTGCAATGCACTTTCAGTGGTGGGACATCTTAGTCGCCGGGAAGAAACCCTGGGTCGCGCGTCCTCAAGCGGCTATTGACCTCCCCGAAATCGCCCAGACTGAATTGTTGGAGTCCATGCTGTGATTCGATAATGTACCACAAAACATTTTCCATCATCCTCGAAACCGACAATCTTAAGACCAGCGAGGTTCTAGGCTTAACCCAATCTATTGCATCTCTCAACTATCAAATTCCGTCTCCGGAACTTGCCAATGAAGTCCTTCTTATCGACAGTGGCCACACGCCCAAACCCTTACTCGCACAACTGCAAGTCACCTATCCTTGGCTAACCGTAAAAACTGCACCAGAAGATACCTCCTATTACGAATCAAAAATGCTCGGAGCACAGTGGGCAACCGGAGAGATTGTCGTGTACTATGACTCTGACTGCCTCTACGATCGCCATTGGCTCTCCTCTCTACTAGAGAGCTTTTCCAGTCCTCTAATCCAAGTGGTTGGCGGCGAAACAACAACAAATGGCGTCGGAATTTACGGCACGGCAATGGCACTTTGCTATATCTTTCCACAGTATTCAAATGACGTGACATCAGGAAATAAACCCCTTATTACGTCTCCCCAGTATTTCCTTAATAATGTTGCCTTTCGTCGATCGTTTCTATTAGATCACCCAATCCCAACAGCCCTCCCACTTTATCGCGGAAATTGCGTTATTCATGCTCAGAATTTGATTGCATGTGGGCACACGATCTGGCGACAACCTAAGGCCCGATCGCTCCATGCACCTCCCAATGGATTCAAGCACTTCATAGTTCGGTTCCTGTTGATTGGACATGATTTGTATTGGCAAAAGAAGCTTCTCGAAAAGCGATCGATAACTCAAAAGAAACTTTTGCCACAAGGGTCTGACGATCCTTGCATCAGCAATCAGTCGAAATTGTCTATCGGTCTCGATCGCATTGTTAAAATGATTAACCGAGATTGGCGTCATGCATTTTTTCTACCCCTGTGTTTGCCGATCGTAGTGGTTGCAGTATTACTGATCGTCATTGGCTACCAAATCACCCTGCATCGACCCCATTATTTGCTAAACCGTTTCGCACCCTAATCCTCTACAATGAATATCGCCAAGTATATCGCTAATCGAATTTCAAAGCCATCTCACTGAACCTTACCATCACCATGACTGCAACTCCCAAGCTCTTACTCATTGATGGACATTCGCTCGCATTTCGCTCCTACTATGCGTTTGCGAAGGGTCGGGATGGGGGCTTGCGGACATCAAGCGGCATTCCAACTAGTGTGTCCTTTGGATTCATCAAAGCGTTGCTCGAAACGATCGAAGCTGAGTCACCGGATTATGTTGCGATCGCCTTTGATCTAGGCGGTCCCACCTATCGTCATGAGGCCGACGAAACCTACAAAGCCGGACGGGTGGAGACTCCAGAAGATTTTATTCCTGATCTAGAAAATCTTCGCGGAATGCTGGGCGCAATGAACCTTCCCGTCGTGGTTTCACCCGGTTACGAGGCCGATGATGTGATTGGCACGATGGCTCGGAAAGCAGCAAACCAAGGCTGGACAGTGCGGATTTTGAGCGGCGATCGAGATTTGTTTCAGCTAGTCGATGAACATGAACTCACCAAAATTTTGTACATGTGTACAACCTTTGGTAAAGCTGCACCGCCGCCAAAGGAGTTTGGGATTCAGGAAGTGAAGGACAAAATGGGCGTATTCCCATCGCAGGTTGTAGATTTCAAAGCGCTATGCGGCGATGCTTCTGACAATATTCCGGGGGTGCGTGGCATTGGTGAAAAAACAGCGACGCAGTTGATTAATACTTACGGGACATTGCCTAAAATTTATGAAGCCATTGAAGATATTAAAGGTGCAATAAAACGCAAACTCGAAGATGGAAAAGACTCTGCGCTTCATTCTCAATGGCTCGCCCAAATTCATTTAGACACTCCGCTGCCGATCGAACATGAAGCCTGTAAGTTAATGCCATTTGAAATAAGTGCAGTTCAAGAATGGATCGATAAATTAGAGTTCAAAACCTTCAGCGCAAAGATTGAGAAATTTCGTCGCCGTGCCGCAGGTGAGCCATTAGAAACGTCGGAAGAAAAGGCAAAGAAGGTTGCTAGAATTAATCAATTTGAAGACACTGAAACTTGGTTTTTTAGTGCAGAAGAGACGGACCAAGCCGCGCTGCTAAAATCGACTATTAAGCCTGCAACCATTCAACCTGAAATCATTGATACGATCGAAAAGCTTACCCAGCTTGTAACGTATTTAAAAACCTGCACAAACCCCGAAACTCCTGTGGCCTGGGATACTGAAACCACGTCTCTCGAACCCCGAGATGCAAAGTTGGTCGGTCTCGGCTGCTGCTGGCATGGTGAATTCGACGGCATGGCTTATATCCCGATCGCTCATGTCACAGGCAAGAATCTTGACCTGCATGTGGTTCTCGAAGCGTTACGCCCTATCCTCGAAAGTGCCGCCTATCCAAAAGCCCTTCAGAATGCAAAATTCGATCGGTTAGTATTGCGATTTCAAGGCATTCAACTGGCAGGCGTTGTCTTTGATACTATGCTAGCAAGCTACGTAATTAATCCTGAGATGAAGCACAATCTCAACGACCTCAGCGATCGATATCTTGGACTCGTCGCACAGAGCTTTAAGGACTTGGTTCCTAAGGGCCAAACGATCGCCGATCTGCCTATTTCTGATGTTGCAGTTTACTGCGGCATGGACGTTTACACTACATTTCTACTGGTCGGACATCTACGAGAAAAGCTATCTCACACGCCTGAATTGTTTAATCTCTTTAAAACCATAGAACTTCCGTTAGAACCCGTGCTTGCGGAAATGGAGTCTGTGGGGATTTGCATTGATAGTGCTTATCTCAATGACTTCTCTAAAGTTTTAGAACAAGATCTAAAACGCATTGAGACACAAGCTTATAGCGCTGCTGGGGAAGAATTTAATTTAGGCTCACCTAAGCAACTGAGTGAGCTTTTGTTTGATAAACTGGGTTTAGATGTTAAGAAATCGCGCAAAATAAAAACAGGATTTTCAACGGATGCTGCAACGCTAGAGAAACTGCAAGGCGATCATGAAGTGGTGGATGCAATAGTCGAATACCGAACGCTATCGAAGCTTAAGTCTACCTACGTCGATGCCTTGCCGCTGCTCGTTCGCACAGATACCGGACGAGTCCACACCGACTATAACCAGGCCGTTACCGCCACAGGACGCCTCTCTTCGTCTGAACCTAATCTTCAAAACATTCCCATTCGCACCGCCTTCAGCCGCCAAATCCGCAAAGCCTTTATTCCTCGCGAAAGCTGGATTTTAGTCGGAGCGGATTATTCCCAAATCGAGCTGCGAATCCTAGCGCATCTCAGCCAAGAGCCCGCCTTACTTAACGCCTATCGCAACAATGAGGATGTCCATACGCTGACCGCCAAGCTGCTGCTCGAAAAAGATGATATCTCCTCCGATGAGCGACGCCTCGGCAAGATTATTAACTTCGGCGTCATTTACGGCATGGGTGCCCAACGGTTTGCCCGAGAAGCGGGAGTAAGAGCGATCGAAGCCAAACAGTTTATCGATCGCTTTAACCAACGCTACGCAAAAGTATTTGAATATCTTCAGCAAATGCAGCGGGAAGCGATCGCGAATGGATTTGTTGAAACAATTTGTGGTCGCCGCCGCTATTTTAATTTCAGTAGTGAATCACTAAGAGTATGGCAAGGCAAGCCTCCAAACACCGTAGACTTGAGTACCATCAAGCTTCGCGATCAATATGATGCTCAGAACCTCCGCGCTGCGGCTAATGCACCCATCCAGGGATCTAGCGCCGATATTATAAAACTGGCAATGATCCAATTGCATGAACAACTGAAACCGTTGGATGCGACGTTATTATTGCAAGTGCATGATGAATTAATTTTCGAGGTGCGCCCAGAACTCTGGGAAGAGGTGCGATCGTTGATACAGGGCACCATGGAAAATGCGGTTAGTCTAAGTGTCCCACTTCAAGTTGATATTCATTCTGGAAAAAACTGGATGGAAACGAAGTAAGTTCGAGGGCTTGAGGACAAACCTACTGCCGACACTTCGGAAACCGCTTTAACAACGCGGAAATGACCGGACAAGCGGGGCGATCGCCTAACCCCTCTGGCTTGCTCCACATAAAAGGTGCCCGTCTCGCTGCCGACATCCACAGCAGCCGTTTGGCCCGAGTCATGGCAACGTAGAGCAGACGGTATTCTTCGGCTTGCTTGAGTTCTTCCGCTCTCTTCCAAGCAGTTACTAAGTCCGGCAACACGTCCCCATGAACCTCCGCGCGAATCTGTGCCCGTGCGACTTCGGAGAGGGTAAAGCTTCCCAGAAATGCCGCAGGTTGAGGCACGTAGAGCTTTCCAGGAATCATCGCCTCATGTAAAAAGGGAATAAAAACCGCGTCCCAATCCAATCCTTTCGCCTTGTGCATCGTAATCACTGTGACTTGTCCGCCCTGCGTATATTTGTCATCTCCCGCGTCCCCGTTTACGGGTTCAAACTGTTCTGAAATTACAATCTCACCTAGTATATTTAGCATTTCACCTAGCGATGTCTCCTGTGATTGCTGTGCCATTTGTTGAAGAAGTCGATCGGCAAGCTTATCTGAGGTCGCCAGTTCGCCTTGATCGTAATTCAAAGAATAGGCACAAAAGGGAATGAGTTGGTACAGCGGCAGTTCAATGCGCGACTTGAGCAAGCTTCGACAGACACGGGCAGCCATCTGGGTTTCGTCTGATGCTTGAGGCGCGATCGCACTCGGATACAAAAACTGCTCAGGTTCAATCACTAATGCATTAAAATCCTGTTGTGGAATCCGTTTGTGTCGCACTAAGACAGCCAATGCATTCTTAAGATAATCTGGTGAGTGAGGCCGATCGCAAAACTGTAACAGCGCCATCATTTCCGCCGGAATATGCGATCGTCGTTCCTGTTCACCCACTTCAAAAATAGACATTGCATCACCGTGAAGCTTTTTGAGTTCACTTGCGATAAATTTTCCTTGATCATTGGTGCGAACTAGAATTGCAACTGACGTTTCAGGATTACATTCAAAGAGTTCTAAAATACGATCGCCAATGCGTTCTACCGTTTCAAAGGTATCATTAGGCCGATGGATTTCTAAACCTAATCCTTCAGGGTCAGGGTTCGCATCAGGCTGGGGATCATCAAGACTGACGGGCACAATATGCTGGTCACGGAAGGGAAGCGATTTGGCCTCTACGATCGCACGAGCATTGACCCAATCTAAAACAAAGTTTGCGGCATCTAGGATAATCGTGCTGCTCCGTCCTGCCTGTGTCATTTCTGCAAGCGTGTTCTCCGTTGCACATCGATCGCAGAAGTTCCGAAAAAAAATTGGGTCAGCAGGCGTAAAGGTAGAATTAATGGCTTGATTTGGATCGCCCACGCGAATGAGGTTTTGCTGCTGAGTTTCAGGATCGGTTGATAAAATCTCTAAAAGCTGCGTTTGCAAAGGACTCGAATCTTGCGCTTCGTCTTCAAAAACTGCAAACACCCGCGATCGCCATTGCTCCAAACAAGCCGGATTTTGCAACACGCGCAACGCTGCCACCATCATCTCATCGTAATCAATCCAATTCCGCGATCGGAGTTGCTGCTGATATTGCTGATAGAGTCCCGCTGAGATTGCCAAAACAGAATACTCGTCCGGCGATCGAGTCTGCAACTCCAACACCTCGTCCGGTTTCAATCCCGACTTTTTCGCCTCCTGAATCACCGTTAGCGCCAGCGCAGGCAGCACCTCCGTCCGCAGCACCGCCTGCCGCCGCAACCGCTCCGTCTCCTCCCCATCAAACTGCTGGCCCTCCACCAGCCGCCCAAACAGCTCAGGCCGCTCCAGAATCCACTGCTCAACCGTGCCGCGCACCAATCGATGCCCTTGATTCATCGTCATCAGCACTGCATCACTGGAAATCCCTGATACCGACGGCGCACTCCGCGCAATGGACCAGGCCAACCCATGCAGCGTCTGCACCGTAAAACCACCCATGGGAAGGTTGAATTCCTTCAAATACGTGCGAATTTTGCCCTTAAGATTCGCCGCCGCCGATCGCGTGAAGGTCACAATCACCAACTGCTTACCCGCATGTAGCTCATGCCGTGCAATAGCGATCGCTGCCGCCACTGCCATTCCCGTCGATTTGCCTGCCCCCGGAACCGCCGACACCGCCAGTCGTCCCCCCGTCCAATCCGCAATCTCCCGCTGCCCCGGACGCAACCGATCGTGCCAAGACTCTAACATCGGTCCCAGAGGGGATTGGGTTTCGGGGTGAATTTCAGAATCAATCATACGGGGAAGGTTCGTGATTGCAGATTAAATACAACCTAACTAGCTGCTATCTTAACGCCCGAACTACAAAACTGCGTCACCCAAAACTCTAGCGTTTCATCCGGAATCAACGATCGCATTTCTAGTCTTAACGCCTCTGCGTCATCCTTCGTGTTGCACAAAGCAAACACGGTCGATCCCGATCCGGACATCATCACGCCTAAATTTTGCGTTTGTCCAAAGACATCCCGCAGCGATTGCACTTGTAGATAGTTTGGCAACACCACCCGTTCCAAATCATTATGCAATAACCGTCCGATCGCAGCATTATCTCCATAGGCAATCGCATTCATCAACTCACTGGATTTCAGACACTGTTTGCGATCTTCCAATTCTTCCACCGTTTTGGGGTAAGTGGGTCCAAACTGCTCACGATAGGCTCTGTAGGCCCAGGGTGTGGGCACGGGCAAATCACGGTACTTTGCTAAAACAGCATACAAGTTGTCAAGATTGGGCAGGGGATCAATCACTTCACCTCGCCCAGTACACAGCGCCGTTCCGCCCGACACGCAGAATGAGATATCGGACCCTAATTCTGCGGCCAGTTCCTGCAATTCGGACTGCGTTAATCCCAACTCCCACAGCAAATTCAGTCCCACCAACACCGCCGCACAATCTGCCGATCCGCCTGCGAGTCCCGCGCCCATCGGAATTCGCTTTTGGATGTCTATTGAAATTCCGCCCTGCTTTGCCGCCACTTCAGGAAACCGTTGTCGTATCAGGTCTGCGGCTTTCCAGGCGAGGTTAGTTGCATCAACGGGCACATCGGCTTGATCGCAGGTGAGATGAATGTCATGCAATGGATTAGCCGATCGCATTTCGCTTACCGTCACCGTATCGGCAAGATCTACACTTTGCATCACCATCACGAGTTCATGAAAGCCATCACTGCGATCGCCGACGATGCCGAGATAGAGATTAATTTTGGCACAAGCAGTAAGTCGGTACGATCGCATGGGAAACACACTCAATAAATCTTTCCCTATCATACCGATCTCGGGTTTAATCGACTGATTTTACTGCTCAATCCAAAGTGAAACCGATTCACCTAGGCATTCAAATCGTCCCCAACCGTCAGCATTACTGACGATCGGCGTCTTAATATGTCCAGTCAAGTCCAAATACGTCGCCTTCCGTTTCCCGACTTCCATCCATTTGTATCCGGCCCCGCCATTGCTCATCACAACCGCTATCGATAGAGGCGCTTCTTTATCGCCTAGTCTTGTCCAACCAATGCAATTAGGGTGATCAAAGTAGGTGTATTCAGGGCCATAAGCAAACTGTTTCCGAGCTTCGAGAAACTTATCAATCAAGAACTTGTGTGAATAGTAAATAACTGGATAACCACCCCGACAGTTAGGGTACTCAGCACCATAGTAATCGGGATAGAACACACAGGGATAACCTTCCGATCGCAGTAGAATCAGCGCATAGGCTAAAGGCTTAAACCACGGTTCAACGGGTGACTCTAGGGCTTGACAAACCTGCGTATCGTGATTTTCAACGAAGGTTACAGAGTGGCTCGGGTCGACCTGAACAAGAGAGCCATCCAATATTTTTCGCAGATCATAGTTCGATTTTTGAAGACTCGCTTGATGGAAATTTCCTTGGAGCGGCACATCAAAGAGCGACATCTTTGCGCCAGTTGAATTTAGATAGGCTTGAAGTGTAGAGAGATTGTTTGACCAATATTCACCCACACAAAACAACTCTTTTTTCGCATAATCTCGAACATGATCAAGCCACAGACCATAATACCAACTCGGAATATGCTTTACAGCATCCAACCGAAACCCATCTACCTGAAAATTATCTAAAAGCCATCGACCCCAATATTTAAGTTCACCTTGAACCTGTTCATTATCCATGTCCAAATCGCAGCCCAATAAAAAGTCGTAATTGCCTTTTTCCAAGTCTACAAACTTCTCAAAACTCTGCCCTTCAAACAAATAAATTAGGTCATTACTTTTAGAAATCATGTCATGATTGACTGAATCAAAATGATTATGATTCCACTTCATGCTGGAATACTGGTCGCCCCGTCCTGGAAAGTTAAATGCGGTGTAGGCTTCTATTTCGCGAACATCTCCCGCTGGATTACTCCGATCGTCCGATCGATACGGAACTGCCCGGATCCGCTCCTTTTCATCACCGCCATCCTTATGATTAAAGACCGTATCAGCATAGACTTGGACTCCCGCCTGGTGGAGCGCCTCGATCGCCGCTGCATACTCATCCCGAGTTCCATACTTCGTACGAACAGTCCCTTTCTGATCAAATTCACCCAAATCAAACATATCGTAAACGCCATAGCCCACGTCATTGTTGCCGCTGCTGCCCTTATAGGCCGGAGGGAGCCAGAGCGCGGTAAATCCAGCCTGAGCGATCGCACTCGCTTGTGCCCGGATGGTGTTCCAGTGGTTGCCATCATTGGAGGTGTACCAGTGGAAATACTGCATCATTGTGCCATTCACAGCGCGGGGCGCGGCTTTGATACTGAGCGGTTGGGCGGCGGCGGGATTGGTCGGCATAGAAGGTGCGGGGTGTCGTTGGGGTGAATGGATTCTTTGAAGAACTTTTGCGAGAACTAATCCAGGGATTAGCCACAGCGTAGCGATCGTTTCTCGTCTAGTCAATGTTCCCGTAAAGATTGATGTCATTAACAAAAATTTGGTTAGCGTGATTGATTTTGGAATAGAAATTGTTCTTGGAATTGGGCTTCTTGGAGAGCGAGAAGCAGGGGACGTATGGCGTTGGATAGGGCAGATTTTGAGGGGCGATCGAGAGAGGAACGTGGGATGCGACGCCCGTATAGGGGATGGGAGAGAAGGATTGGGGGATGGGCTTGAAGGATTTGAAAGCCAAGATTTTCTAAGGCAATCAGGGCGATCGCCTCGCAGGATTTCGGAATATTAAGCGCTGGCATAGGGCGTCCGGTCCGTGCCGCATATTTTGCCATACCGATTAGAGTCGTGATTAGGTCCATGGGCGCGATCGGTGGCGTGGCCGGAATTGATGGATGTGAAATATTGATCAAATGCAACTCATCTTCTTTTTCTTTTTGCCAAAATCCTACTAACTGCACCTCATACCGTTTCATCCGCCGATTATTCACTAAATGCACGATCGCATCTGTCCGCCCGCTGGGAAAATCTTCCGCATAATGTCCCCACCAAACGCCGCAAATTCCGACCTGATCCGTGTCATCGCAAAGCTTGAACGTCGATCGAATATAGTTCACAACCTGATTTTTTCGATCGCGCAACTTCTGATTTCGGACCTCCTCAAACCAGACGTTTTTAACCAAAAATTTAGGCGTCGGATTGCATCGACCAAAGGGTTCTAAAAGTTTTAGATCATTGGATAATGCCTGATTTAATTCTGAAACAGTGACCCTGAGATCCCAATCTTGCTTCTCCATCGTTGGGAGTCTATTAAATTGATGAATGATTGAGTCGGTGAACAGAGCTAGGTTCTCAAGACGAATCACTAAATCAATGGCGTAGGGGTTGCCTATAATCCGACAGGCCAACCCCCGATGCGATTGCAAAAGTGACCGAAAATCAATTCGCCCGCCCGCCCGTGCAACGCCTCTTGCCAATCCCTGGGTTATGTTAAACAACAGCACCGGACGATCGTACCTCTCCACCAATTCTTCCGCCACGTATCCCAGTACCCCAACCTCCCACTGTGCATTTGCCAATACGATCGCAGGCACCATCGACAAATCCAACTGCCGCACCTGAATAACTACTTCATCCATCACTTCCCGCTGTAACCCGCGCCGTCGCACATGAGCTAACTCTGCCAAGTCTGCTAATTCGCGCGCACGATCGCTATTCTGACTCAACAGCAATTCCACTACCGATCGCCCATCGCCCTGTATCCGACTCATCGCCGCGATTCGTGACCCGATGCCCCTATCAATATCAGTCGCTCGATCGCCCTGTTCCTTGCAGTGTTCCAACATCCGTTGAATTCCCGGTCGGGTGGAGGTCTTCGGGTCTTGCTGACGCTGGAGAAATGGAATTCCTTTTTGAACCAAATACCGATGTTCACCCGTCATGGCGATCGCCGGGTCCGCGAGAAGACCGATCGCTACCAAGTCGAGGAGTCCTGAAAGATTCGTTTTCCCGACATTCCCCTTAGCAAGAGAGGCTTTGATGTTGAGTTGCTCTAGTAATCCAAAGGCGATCGCAACGCCAGCACGTCCATCCATCGCAGCGCCATAGGGGTTCAACTGCAAAACCTTAGGACTTGCGTTCTCAACGTTATTTCCATAAGCAATCACAAACAAGTCATCTTCAGCATTCAACACATCGCCCATCACATCGCCCATCACATCGTCTATGCGGTCGCCTAACCACCCCAACCCTTCCATCAAAACCGCCGTCGTCATCACCCCATCCGCACTACCATCGCCCCAGACCATAATCCGATCGCCTTGATCGATCGCAACATACAATCGATCGGCCATCTCCCTCAACCCCTCCGGAACCTCACGCCCATAATGTTCCGGGTCCATCCATCCCGCCAAAAACGACAAATCGCATCGCCCCCCAGCACAAAGAAGCGACGCGAAATATGACCCAGCATGGGGAACAATGATCCGAACCCCCGCCTCAAAATCATCCGGCACGATCGGCATACCCCACCCCAAAACCCAAACCCAAATCCGGCATAGGATGCGTTAAGCGAAGCAACGCATCACTCTTCGCCAACCCATCATCCCCCTAACCCATCATCCCCCAACGCAAATTTACCGATTCCCCATATAGATGTATGCATAATACGTCGCCATCGGAATCACCGTAGACAACACCAAAAGCACGATCACCCACGTAAAGCCATTACCCTCCTCCGTCTCCTCACGGCTCGCAAAAGTCCCCTCCACATTCACCGTATCCTTCACTACCGGAGCACCCGGATCCGCCTGCCCCGACAACACCGCCGTCATCCGAACCGCCGCATCGCTAAACGCCTGGTTATACTTGTTACCATATTTCAAAGGCACCAACACCGTCTCCTTCGCGACACTAGAGGCGATCGCATCCGACATCACCGCCTTCACGCCCTCACCCGTCACGATCGCCGTATTATCGGTTTGCACATCAATAGCCAACAGCGTCACATTTTTCTGGTCCGCCACATCCGGAAACCACCGCTTAAACAAATCCGCCGTAAACGACTCAATAGTCACTTCATAATCTAGGCGTCGGACCGTCACGACGTAGGCTTCCTGACCTGTTTTTTCTTCAACGCCTCGAAACGTACTATTAATCGTACCTTCGGTCGATCGGCTCAGAACTTCGGCCTGATCGACCACATGGGAATTTTCTTCAAAATCGGGCACATCATAAATATTTGTCGCATTTGCGGGCAGCGTCACCAATGATAAGAACACCAAGCCTATCACCGCGATCGAGCAGAGTTTACGGAGCATCTTTTGGACGGTAGAGGAGGACTGAACCATGGGTATTTAAGAGAGAGGTATTTAAGAGAATGACAATACGTAACAATTCGTTAACCTAAGAATACAGGATCTAGAGAGTTCCGGATGATTTCCATTGACCTTCGTGGCGGCGTTCTAAAGTCAGTCTTATTAGCTACTTCGATCGGAATAGAACCGTAGCGCAGATCTCCAAATCCTGAATTCAGCGGTAGGATTTGGGAGTAAACTCTGATAAGGATTTTTGGTATGGCACTTTCCCCCGGCGCAATCGCCCCCGACTTCACCGTCAAAGATACGAATGGCAACACGGTCAAGCTCACTGACTTCGCCGGAAAGCGCGTCGTTCTGTACTTCTACCCAAAAGATGACACTCCCGGCTGCACCAAAGAAGCGTGCAATTTTCGCGATAACTACGAACAGTATCTGGCAAAAGGCGTTGCGGTCCTCGGCGTCAGCGTCGATAACGAAGCCTCTCATCAAGCCTTCGCCAGCAAATACAATCTCCCCTTCCCCTTACTCGCCGACACCGACGGCAAAATCGCTGCTGCTTATGATGTGGTCACTGAGCGCGATGAAGTCAAGTACGCCAAGCGAGTTACTTATGTAATCCAATCTGGCGCGATCGCCCAAGTTCACGAAACTGTCAACACCGCCACCCACGCGACAGATATTCTCGCGACGTTAGTATAAGGTCATTCTCAACAATGAATCGACTAGAGGCCCCCGGCCCCCAATTCTAGGGGAGCCAGAAATTCCGAAGCCCCCAGAATTTGGGTTCGGGACCGCCATTCTGAATGCATCACAACTGTCCTCACCCTGATTTCCATGAAACCGAGCCACAAATTAAGCCAAAACGCAAATCAAAACTTGGGCAAAACGCCACACCCAAATCAGTCCGCCCTCGATCGCATCCGCGCCCTGACCCATGTCTTGGACAACGCGATCGTCATTCCAGGCACTCAGATTCGCTTCGGGCTTGACCCCATATTGGGCTTGCTCCCCGGCGGCGGCGATGCGATCGGATCGGTAATGTCGGTATACATCGTCGCTGAATGTCTGCGCTTGGGACTCCCCAAAGCAACCCTCGGTCGAATGCTGAGCAATTTACTGATCGATACCGTGGTTGGGTCTGTGCCGATCGCTGGAGATATCTTTGATGTGGGCTGGAAAGCGAATAGCCAAAACCTCAAATTAATCGAAGCTCACCTCGATGATCCAGCGCCCCAAACGGCTGCCGATCGAAGATTCATTTTTCTGATTGCGCTCGGGTTACTGGGGATTTTGGCAATCGCCTTGGTGCTGACGACGCTCTTAGTTGTAGCGATCGGTTGGATTTGGCGTGCGGTCACTCCCTAAACTTCAGCGCTACAATTCATCCTTCCTCACGGTAAACTCAACACATCCGATCGGGTTTATTCTAAATCGGCTCCCGAAATTTCCCTTTTGTTGTCTTCACCGACCTCCTGCATGGAGGGCTTCCGTCATGGCTTACACCGTCTCCATTCCTCGGCTCACCAAACTCCCCGCCAGTCAGGAAACCCTCGAATTCAAAGAGATTTTTCCTGATTTGCAAACCCTCACCCCCGTCAACGCCAAAGTCCAAGTTACCCACAAAGGAAACTACCTCGAAGTCATCGGTCAAGCCGACGGAATTATCACGCTCACCTGCGATCGCTGCCTCACCCAGTACAACCATCGCCTCAGCATCGACACCACCGAACTCGTCTGGTTCAGCGAAGGCGGCGGTCTGACGGAAATGGATGAACTGCCCATCGACAAAGACCTCGACCTGGAAAATATGGTCGAGACCGTATCCGAAGATGGCGACTTTGATGTCAGTAACTGGGTCTATGAACAACTCGCCCTAGGTTTCCCCTACAAAAAACTTTGCGCCGCCGACTGTAGCGGTATCCAAATCAACGAGGAAAACAAACCACCCGAAGGCGATCGACGATGGGCTGGACTCGAAGCCCTCAAAGGCCAACTTCCGCAGTAGTCTGCTTCCTAACGCCCCTTCGCCCAAACAATCATGTCGTCCTTCAGCACCGAACTCAACCTTCTCCTCCGCGCCCGTTACCCTATCCTCTACATTCCCAGCCGCGAAGAAGAACGAGTTGAAACAGCGATCGCCCACTGCGCAAAAACCTTGGTCGATCGGTCGATCTACACCTGGGACTTCGTGGAAGGCTACAGCGGCAACCCCAACGACGCTGGATTTGGCAAACGCAACCCGGTCCAAGCGATCGAATTCATTGAAAAGCTTCCTCCTAGCGCAGGAGCGATTTTCATTTTGCGGGACTTTCATCGATTTCTAGAAGACGTCTCCGTCGCAAGAAAATTGCGAAATATTGCGCGGGTTTTAAAATCTCAACCCAAGAATATTATTATTCTCTCGCCTCAAGTCACGATTCCCGATGATCTAAGCGAAGTGCTGACGGTCTTAGAATTTCCGCTGCCCGACGCAGGTGAGATTCGACAGGAAATCGATCGTTTTCTTCAGGCGCTGGGGCAGCTATTAGACAGTGCCGTGTTGGATGAACTGGTGCAATCCTGCCAAGGACTGACGATCGATCGGATTCGGCGGGTGCTGGCGCGATCGATTGCGCTGCACGGGGCGCTGCAAGCAGAAGATGTCGCGTTGATTCTAGAAGAAAAACGCCAGACCATTCGGCAGACCCAGATTCTCGATTTTTGTCCCACCCCCGAAGCTATTTCTGACATCGGCGGACTGGATAATCTCAAAGACTGGCTCATTCGTCGGGGCGGATCCTTCGGAGAACGGGCACGACAATATGGACTTCCCTACCCTAAAGGCTTATTGCTCGTCGGCATCCAAGGCACCGGAAAATCCCTCAGCGCCAAGGCTATTGCCCATCATTGGCATCTGCCGCTGCTGCGATTGGACGTCGGTCGGCTGTTTGGCGGGCTAGTGGGTGAGTCGGAAGCGCGGACAAGACAGATGATTCAAATTGCCGAAGCCCTCGCACCCTGCGTCCTGTGGATCGATGAAATTGACAAAGCCTTCGCTGGAGCGGACGGTCGGGGAGATTCCGGCACTAGTAGCCGGGTGTTTGGAACCTTTATTACGTGGATGGCTGAAAAATCATCGCCTGTGTTTGTTGTGGCCACTGCAAATAATATTCAGACGCTTCCGCCAGAGCTATTGCGCAAAGGTCGATTTGACGAGATTTTCTTTGTGGGCTTACCGTTTCGAGAAGAAAGGCGATCGATTTTTGAGGTGCATTTATCCCGTCTCCGACCCCAAACCCTGCAAAACTACGCCCTCGATCGATTGGCCTATGAGACCCCAGATTTTTCTGGCGCGGAAATTGAACAAACGCTGATCGAAGCCATGCACCTAGGATTTAGCCAAAACCGAGACTTCACCACCGACGATATCTTAGAAGCCGCCAGCCAAATGGTTCCCCTCGCCCGCACTGCCCAAGACCAAATCCGCGCCCTCCAGGACTGGGCCGCCTCGGGGAAAGCCCGTCTCGCCTCGAAACATAATGCCCTCAGCGATCGAATTCAGCAGCAAATGCAGCAACCGGATTAAATCCTCCTATACTAAATGGGCTTCAACGCATGACACATCAAAATCAAGGCGAGGACTTCATTCAATGCGCTGGTTTGCAAAAACATTTACAGGACTTTTACTGGCCGCTACGCTCCTCGCCGTAGGCAGTTATTTTGCCGTGAACTACGCCTATAACCAGCTCATGCAGCTTCCACCCAAGCCTACCTTCCCCAACGACAACCCGAATTTCATCAAGAAGAACAAATCCAAATCTACCGGAAAAAATATTACGCTACCGCAAAAAGACGACGAAAAGCCGGGAGATAAGCAGAGCGGCAAGGATAAACCCAAAGAAAAAGAAGAACCCAAGCTCAAGCCCCTCCCCGCCGGAGCCTTTGAAGGTCGCGTCACCTATCCTCAGGGCTTGGTCTTACGGAGCAGTGCCGCCCAGGATTCGGGCACGATCGGGGGTCTAGAGTTCAATGAAACGCTCACCGTTGTTGAGACTTCTCTTGATGGCGAATGGCAAAAAGTACGGACCAGCAAGGACAAAGAAGGGTGGGTTCGGGGGGGCAATATTCAGAAAAATTAGGCATGAGTGCGAAAGATTTGGGAATAATAGACGTGATCTGCTTAGCAGATCCGCTACTATACGAGTAGGGAGTATCTCCATACCTCTTAGATTTTACTGATCAAATCGCGCATTTTAAGTTAGGAGCTTCGTGTCTATGGTCGCCTCAACGTCATCCCCTGTCCCAACCCCGATCGTCCGATCGTCCAATGCCTTCACCCGTTTCAATGCGTGGACCCCTCGCTTGGTGGGGATCATAGTCGGGATTTTGATTTTAGGGTTAGGGAATGCTGCGATGGCGCTCCAACGGGGCGATCGGGGCGCTGAAGTAAGCGATCTTCAAAGTGCGTTGACCCAAGTAGGCTGCTACGACGGTCCTATCACCGGCAACTTTGGGAGATTAACGGAAGCAGGCGTCATTGCCTGTCAGAAAAAATTAGGCTTAACTGCCAATGGGGTTGCAAACTCCAAGACCCTCGGAATGATTCAGGTCAGCGGCACTACCCCTCAGCCCTTCCAAGGTTTTGCCAATCCCACGCAAACGGCAACCTCCCGCGAAAATATTATTCAAAATGGCAGCAACGGCGAAACCGTCAGCAGCATCCAAACCCAGCTCAAGCGTCTGAACTACTACGCTGGGTCGGTGGATGGCGTTTTCGGAAACCAAACCGAAGCCGCTGTCAGAGCGTTCCAACAAGCTTCTCAGCTTCCAGTAGATGGTAAAGTCGGCACCCAAGAACTCGCGGCCTTGGCGTATCGTCAGCCCGTTGCTGCTGCCACACCCTCTTCCTTAATCGCCCTAAGCCGGAACGAGCTTTCCCTTGGAGAAACAAATACGGATGTTGGCTATCTCCAAGATGCACTGCGATCGGCAGGCTACTTCAACGGAAGCTCAACCCAGTACTATGGCTCCATCACGCGCCAATCGGTCATCGACTTCCAACGCAGCCGGGGCTTAAATGTCACCGGAGTTGCTGATGCCATGACCCTAGACTCCCTAGGACTGCGCCCCGGAACCGTGGCCCAAAGTCTCCAAGCGCCCCAGCCTTGGAACACGGGTGGGTTTACCACCGCCGACAGCCGCACTAACGTTCAGAGCCTCCCTTCTCGCCCTGCTTCTCCAAATTTCCGCTACGTGGTCGTGGTTCCCAAACAGAGTGAGCGGACCCTATACCAAGTCCGCCGTGTCATCGGCGGGGCACAATCGTTTAGCTCCGGCAAAGGCGACTACATTGCGGCAGGCACCTACTCCAACCGCACAAATGCCGAAAAACGATCGAACTACCTGCGATCGGCTGGCTTCGATGCCCGAGTGGATTATCAGTAACGCCGATCGAACCTCTAGGCAAGGTCAAATAGCAAAATCTCACCCTGTGTTTCGGTCCAGAGTTCTAGCAATTCTGGACGATTAATTTGTACGCCGTCTCCTTCCTGCAAAGATTGGCCATTGAGCATCACGGTTCCTCGGGCCACTTGAATCCAGGCAAATCGATGGGGTCGCATTTGAAATGCGATCGTGTCACCAGCGGAGAGGACCGCGACGTACAGATCAATATCTTGGTGAATAATGATCGAACGATCGCGTCCATCGTTGGATGCGACCAGCCGCAATCTTCCCTGTTTCTCGGATAGTGGAAAATTGCGTTGATCATAGCGAGGAGTGATGTTTTGGCGATCGGGGAGCATCCAGATTTGCAATAAATGCAGGGGTTCGGTGTCTGACGGATTAAATTCACTATGTTGAATTCCCGTCCCCGCACTCATAATTTGGACATCGCCGGGACGAATCACCGAGCCAGTTCCTAAGCTATCTTTGTGCGCGACTTCGCCCTCCAAGACGTAGGTGAGAATTTCCATATCGCGATGCCCATGGGTACCGAACCCTCCGCTGGGCGAAATTCGATCGTCATTAATGACTCGCAGCGATCGAAATCCCATGCGATCGGGGTCTTGAAAATGCCCAAAGGAAAAGGTGTGCCAGCTATCGAGCCAGCCGAGGTTCGCATGGCCACGAAGATGACGTTGGTGAAGGGTGCATACGGCGGTGGTGGTAGTCATGAGGTTACCTGATGTGAGGGCAATGTTGACCTAACTGCGTTCATGGAGACATGATAATCGATCGACTCTCCTCTCGGCAGCAACACCTCTTGTTGTCTATGCCCCCTCATCATTAAGCCCAAAGCTTCACCACTCGTCCGATCACCGTTTGACCGAGTAAATGCGTGTTGAGCGATCGCCCGTTCAACGCACGTTCTGTCACAGTCCAAGTCTCGCCAGGATCAAACAGCACCCAAGACTCACTCAATGCCTTCCCTAGGCAACGCATCGGATTAACACTCAAACTCCGCCACAGTTCGACAGCGGACATCTGGCCCGTTTCGACGAGTCCTTGCCACAGCATCGGCAACGCAAACTCCAACCCGATCGCACCCGTCGGGGCTTCACCAAAAGCAACGGTTTTTTCTTCGTAGGTGTACGCAATATGATCCACGGCGATCGCATCAATTACACCAGATTTGATTCCAGCGACTAGTGCAAGGCGATCGCGCTGATTCCCCAAGGGTGCTGGGAGTCTTAGGCTGGGATGATAGCCCGATAAGTCCCGACTATCCAACAATAGGTGCAGCCATGTCGTGCTCGCTGTAATGGGTAAACCGTCAGCTTTGGCTTGATTAATTAAGTCCACCGATCGGGCCGTAGAGATGCGCATGACATGGATAGGAACCCGAGGCATTGGCACCGATGAATCCCGCAGGAATTCCAGCAACGCGGCCAAAGGGACCGTCTCTGCCATCGCGCTCACCCCCGGCAACCCAAAGGTCAGCGCTTCCACCCCATCTCGCACGGTACCTTTTCCAGCCAGTGCCGCGTCCCACAGCCATAGCAATAGGGGTTTCGACAAAGGCTGCGTATATTCTAGTATTCGCCGTAGCAATCCAAATGCGATCGCCTTCCCATCCCCAAAGCCCACAACCCCCGATGCTAATTCTGCAAACTCGCACATCTGCATCCCCGCCGTCTCCAACGTCAGCGCACCCCAAAACTCTAGCGCTGAAACGGATTCACAGGATTCAGCCTCAGCCGATCGCGCCAATGATCGCAAGTTCTGGACCTGCGCATTCATCCATTGTACTTGAGCAGGATTATCTATAGCAGGTGCCGTATTGGGCAAGAGATTGAGCCGCGTAAAGCCCCCTGCTGCTGCGGATTGAAGAATCGACTTCAGCGTCTCCCGCTCCTCATGTCCCGGTTCTCCGACCGTGCTATACAAATCCACCAATCCTGGACCCAGGATTTTGCCCTGACCCTCGATAATCGTGGCATCTGAGGGCGGCATGATATGAGGTTCGATCGATCGGACTTTGCCCTGATCAAACAAAACATCGACGATGCGATCGGTGCCGGACGTGGGATCGATTAACCGAACATGATGGAGCAGTTCAACGGACATAGGAATTGAGAATTGGGAGGTGTGAATCGAGAAGAATGACTAGTTTGATGACTGGTTTGATGACTAGTTTATAGTGCGCCTGCTGCCGTTTTATCCAGAACGCCACCGAGATGGACGGTGATGTTAGCGGCTCGCAGGACAGGAGCCTCATGAGCACCGTTGGGATAATCTATTGCACTGACGGCTCCGTTGCCTTGTTTGAAACTCCAGAAGGCAGATGGGTCAAGCCCTGCAACATGACACAGGATGGATTTATTAATGGCATCGTGGGCAACGACTAGCGTTGTGGTTCCAGGTTTCGCATTTTTGACGATATCATTCCAACCCGCGATCGCCCTCGTAAACACGTCATCAAGATTTTCGCCTTCTGGCATCTGTACGGTTTCTGGTTTCGCTTGCCATGCGTCTAGCAATGCACCATCGGTTGCACGGATTTCAGACTCTAGCTTTCCTTCCCAGGTTCCATGACTGATTTCCCAGAGATCGCCCCGAAGAGCAAGTTTGATGTGGGGATGGTGTTTCAAAATTCGATCGGCGGTTTCTCTCGGGCGTGACATGGAGCTGGTCACCGCTGCATGAATAGGGATGGTTTTCAAAAACTCACCCGCTTGATCGGCTTGACGATGGCCGTTTTCATTTAAGGGAATGTCAATTTGTCCTTGGAATCGACCTTCACGGTTCCATTGGGTTTCGCCATGGCGGACAAGAAGCAGACGAATCACGTCGTCGTGCTTAGGTTTTGGTAGGGGGGGGCCGAGGTGGGCTGTTAGGTTTAGCGATTCGATTTGGACGGGGCTACCGAAGCCTGCGGCAAAGTTGAGGACGCTAATACAGCAGTTGGATTGCTCAATGCGTTGGTGCTGGGCCGGGGTAAGTCCGATCGCGCTATTGATCAGCGCTCGATTGATGGCACTGTGGGCAAAAATTAGGAGGGTTTTTCCGTCGTGCTGTGGCAGGGTAGCGTGCCAAAAGCGAGTGGCTTGTTCGTAGAGTTCCACTATGGGATAGACGTCGATCGTTTCTTCTTCATTTGTAGTGCCGACGAGATGAAATTTGTGCGGCTGAGTTTTCCAGTTGTGGATTTGGTCTGGATATTTTTCACCAAGATCCGAAAAAAGCTGTTCTTCCCAAAGCTTAAGGTTGACTTCTTTAAGATCATCATCGAGGACGATGGGCAACGACAACCCAAGTTCGGCGGTTGCGAGTTCGGCGGTGCGGTGGGCACGGTTTAGGGGGCTGCTGTAGATGACGTCAATGGGGATGTTCTTCAGCGCGACGCCGACGCTGGATGCCATGGATTCACCTTTTGGAGTCAGGCGGGATTTATCACTGTGCCCCTGTACTCGGCCTTCGACATTGTAGGTGCTCTCACCATGCCGCACGATAATGACGCGGATTGCCACGCTGTCGTCCTCTTTTTTTGAACTGGAATCAGGGACGATCGTACCTCAGTTAGGATATCCTTCGCCGATAAAATCCTGGATGGGTTGGGTTAATGGTTGGCAATACTTTTATTTATGATGCATCAAATAATTCATAAAAGAAGGGGATGAAGAGGTTTGGTCTTCATCCCCTTGGGGGTTATGGTCCCTAGTGAACCGGGTCAGTGCCACAGAACTCTATGGGTTTCGAGTGATTGCTAGAATTATTAAATTCGAGCCATCACTTGCTCTTTTTCAGGAACGACGGCATATTCTGCAACGATTTGACGCAGTTCGTCACCCTCAATCGTTTCACGTTCGACCAGAAGATCAACTAAGCGATCGATGACTTCACGGTTTTCACGGACGATTTTTAAGGCGACTTGGTAGCCGTTTTCAGCTAACAGACGAACCTGGGCATCAATGCGTTCTTGAATTTCTTCAGAGCATTCCGATCGGTTGTTCCAGTCGCGACCAAGGAAGACTTCGCCCTGTTGGCTACCTAGGGACACTGGACCGAGATCCGACATGCCATAGCGAGTGACCATCTGACGGGCAACGCCGGAAACCATTTGTAAGTCTCCGCCTGCGCCTGTGGTGATTTCAGCATCGCCGAAGACGACTTGTTCTGCTGCACGTCCGCCGAGGGCACCTGCGATGCGGGCCATAAGCTGCGCCCGGGACACCAGACCGGAGTCTTCGTTAGGCATAAACCATGTTAAGCCTTTGGCCTGTCCGCGTGGAATCAAGGTGACTTTCTGGACAGGATCGTGGTCTTTGACTAGGGTGCCAACAATAGCATGGCCAATTTCATGATAAGCAATCAGGCGCTTGCTCTTGCTGTCGGTCAGCGGGGTGCCTTCCATTCCCGCAACCACGCGATCGACGGCAGCATCGACTTCGCTAGTGGTAATGGCGTCTTTGCGACGACGAGCGGTGAGAATAGCGGCTTCGTTCAACAGGTTCGACAAGTCAGCACCGGAGAATCCGGGGGTCCGACGAGCGATCGCATCAAGGGAGATATCGTCACCCAGTTTTTTGTTGCGGGCATGGACCTGCAAGATTTCCAAACGGCCTTTGACGTCGGGCACGTCTACTTGGACTTGGCGATCGAAACGACCGGGACGCAGCAGCGCTGAATCCAAGACATCGGCGCGGTTTGTTGCGGCCACGATGATGATTCCAGAGTTGCCTTCAAAGCCGTCCATCTCAGTCAGCAGTTGGTTAAGCGTTTGTTCGCGCTCGTCGTTACCGCCGCCAATGCCAGCACCACGCTGACGACCGACTGCATCGATTTCATCAATGAAGATAATGCAAGGGGCATTTTCTTTGGCTTTCTTAAACAAGTCACGGACGCGAGATGCGCCGACGCCGACAAACATTTCAACAAACTCAGAACCCGAGATGCTGAAGAACGGAACGCCGGATTCGCCTGCGATCGCCTTGGCAAGTAAGGTTTTACCCGTTCCAGGAGGACCGACGAGCAAGACGCCCTTAGGAATCTTGGCTCCGATGGCGCTGAATTTTTCAGGGGTTTTCAAGAACGTGACGACTTCTTGAAGCTCTTCTTTTGCTTCTTCAATTCCAGCCACATCGTCAAACATCACGCCAGTTTTGGCATCCATTTGAAAGCGGGCCTTGGACTTACCAAAGCTCATTGCTTGTCCTGGGCCACCGGGCATGTTGTTCGATCGGCGGAACAGGAAGAAAAGACCTGAAAGAAGAATCGCAGGGAAAACCAAGTTTCCGAGCAGGTTCAGCAGTGCGCCATCGTTGCGCGCAGGGTGAGAATCCAACTCAATCTTGCCGTCTCGGAGACGCGTAATCAACTCAGGCGAACTGCCAGGAAGATCGACCCGCAGGCGCTGCACTCGGTTATCCAGTTCAGGGTCAATGGCTTCGACGATCGCGGTTCTGCCACCATCATACAAATCCACACTCTTAACGCGATTAGCGTCAAGATACTCCAAGAAGCGACCATAGGTCATCCGGGTGCTTGCAGTATTTCGGGCCGTGTTGTTATTGGACGCCATGTTGGGCATCACAGAACTTTGCCAGATAAAAAATCCAACTACGAGCGTTGGGAGTGTCCAAAGCAGGACAGTCTTCCAGGTCGGTTTCATAAAGCGAGGTACCTCTTAAGGATAGGGATGCAACGGCTGAGGGAAAATCCCGATCGACCGCATTTGTTTTCTAAAACCCAGTTAAAGCTCAGTGTTAACAGAGATTTTATAGCCTAGAGGTCGGTTAGCCCTTTCAAAGCTGAGAACGACTTGCCGACTTCATGAGAACAATTGTTAACTTAATTTAACTTAATTTTTGACCTAAGAGCAAGAAAACGGAAGAGGGATTACACGACGGCTCAAGTTCGGCTCAAGTTTCGGCTCGAAGATGCTGAACCATTTCAATAAAGAGTCCAGTGGTGAGCGCAATCTGTTCATCGTCAATCAAGGCGAGGAGTTGCCCTGCAATCTGCTCCCGCGCGGTGCGATCGCCCTGCTCAAGACCCTGCTCAAGACCTTGAGAAAGGAACTCTTCTGCTACTTTAAGTCCCTCCTGACGCAGGTCTTCTAATGCTTTGAGTCCCTTATTTTTCTCATAAAGGATACTGTTACGGCGATCGTGTATGACCCTTTCGCGGCCTTCGAAGTCTTCTAGTTCCTCGCGAGTGAGGTTGGCTTGACTCGCAACGGTGAAGGCTCTCTGGAGTGCGGGGGTTTCGGAGAGCTGGGAGGGAATATTGTCTAGGGTACGGGCGTTTTGGAGGAAGTAGATCCATTGCTCCTTAAGGCTGTGGATTTCTTCGATCGGACTATGGAATTTGGGCAGCTCGACGAAGACAAGTTCGATGTCGTTGATGGGGTAGTCGATGAGAAAGGTTTTTTCTTTAAGGACGAAGCGGGAGACGACGGTATTGAGTCCGGGGAACATCTCGAAGTCGGTGACGGTGAGGGCAATGACGGGATCGAGTTGTTGGTAGTCTTCGCCGATGCTGAGCTGGGTTGAGTAGCCTTTGGCGGCATTGTAAAGGACTCGTTTCTCGAAGCCTTCGACGTTGAGGACTTGCATTTCGATGATGACGGTGGTTCCATCGTCAAGTTTGGCCTCGGACTTTGGGCGGCTGGTAGGGGTTGAGGATTTGGACGGATGCGATCGTGTCTTGGCCGTCGTAGAGGATGCCGTTCAGAAAGCTGATGAGAATGTCGTGGCTTTGTTCAGAGCCAAAGATTTTTTTGAAGGCAAAATCGGATTTGGGATTGATGAATATCATGGACGGGGGGTCGCCTAGATGAACGGCTGCTACAGGTTAATTATACGAAAACGGATCGATCAAGGACTACGATCGGGCGGCTTCTGCTTTGGGTCGGGCAAAAAGTCCTGCGTAGGGTTCAGAAGAGAAAGCTCGATCGGGATGCGTCAGGAGGTCGCGATCGCAGATGCCAAAGAGTTCGATTTCGGTTTGTGACTTTCGCATATCGCGCAAAAAAACGCCGTCTGGATCGACGCCTTGACCAATGTAGTTGAGATACATTTTCAGATGGCTCATGCGGGACTTTTCGGGAACGCGTTGCATCTTGGGCGTCTGATGAATTCGATCGATGTAGCCGCGCACCTGTTCTAGGGTCACGACTGAAACGGGATGGCCCGATAAGGCTTCGCGAATTTGTTTAAAGATCCAGGGATTCCGAATGGCCGCGCGCCCGACCATCACTCCGGCGGCTTGGGTCTCAGCGAGAACGACGGTGGCGCTAGCGGCCGAACTGACGTTGCCATTGGCGAGGACGGGGCAACGCAGTCGGGACACCGCATGGGCGATCAAATCGTAGTGAACTGCGCCGTGATACATCTCTTTGACGGTGCGACCGTGGAGGCTGAGGAGGTCGATGTTGTGTCGATCGATCAAGTCGAGTACCGTATCAAATTGCGCCGTATCTTCAAAGCCGATACGCATTTTGACCGTGAGCCGTCCGCTGATGGCCGATCGGAGTTCGCCTAAGATGCGATCGATCTTACCCGGATCGCGCAGGAGTCCACCGCCGACATTTTTGCGATAGATGCGGGGAGCCGGACATCCCATGTTGAGATCGATTCCGGCGACGGAGTATTGGCCTAGGGCTTTGGCGGTGCGGACGAGATCGGGGATGCTTTCGCCGATCATTTGGGCGAAGACGGGCGTTCCGGTGGTGTTTTCGGTGATGGATTTGAGGATGTGTTTTTCGAGTCGGGAAGTTTCGTGGACCCGAAAATATTCGGTAAAAAAGTAGTCGGGACAGCCATAGTCTCCGATCGCATTCATAAAGCAAACGTCAGTCACGTCCTGCATGGGAGCGAGGGCGGTTAATGCGAGGGGTCTAAGCATCGGACTCTAAACATCGGTATTTAAGCATACTGCGATTCGATTGTTATTTGCTCCAGCAAACAGCAATCACAATGGAGGTTCTCCGCATTCTCTGCAAACTCTATAGCTTCTAGATTGGATGGCAAGCCCAATTGTGTGTGGCTACAGGAAAGGGAATCGATTGGCTACAGAAAGAGGCATCGATCGATCCGCTATGGTAAATGCACATCGCTCTTATTGAGGTCACCACAATGACCAAACCAGACAATGGTTCAACCCTCTTCCTGGATCGACTCCGGCATCCAAATCCAGCAAGTATGCGGCCTGAACCTCTTCAAATTCACTGAAGACCTCCAAACCCGGCTCGAAACCCTCCTCGAAAAGCACAAAGCCCAAACCATTAGCGAAACCGAAACCTTTGAACTTGCAAGCATCACCGAACTCGATCGAATCTTCACCCGGATATACTCTACATGCCTAAGAACTTGACTCTTTTGAATGACTGAAACTTCCAGCTCATAAAGCTTTTGAGTTCTTTATACTTGTCGATATGTGCGGTCTCAATCAAACTCGAAAGCGGCAAAGGGTCCGACAAACAGAAAGTTCTTGGAATTCGAGATGGAAAAGGTCTTTCTATATCCCGTTCGGGCAAGGATGACATCATGACCAGTACATCCAACTTTACTCTTTGCAGGGCGATTCAGCCGGGGGTTCTAGCAGCGCAGATTGGAAGTTGCAACAATACAGATGGCTGTAGTCTCCCGAAGAACCTCTATCGATGGTCCCGCCAGAGCTTCAGGGTCAGGTCGGAATCACGGACTGAAAAATTTGTCTATTTTGGAAATTAATTACTTGCTCGTATTTTGTATGTGGACCTTCTCAGGTCAACCTTCCAAAGACACATGGCCTTCATTGTTACTCTTTGATCTATGTCAACAGTAGGTCAACTCATGGACAATTAACCTACATTAAGACGGGATTGGCGGGAATCGAACCCGTAACCTCTGCCGTGACAGGGCAGCGCTCTAACCAATTGAGCTACAACCCCTTGGTGTTTTCGCGTCTTTACGCTTTCAACTTCTGTATATTGCCAGACACTGCTACGTTTGTCAAATCTTTTTCCGAACCTTTTCTGAGAAGACAGATTTAGGCGAGTTTTTGGTTGCAGATCTCTGAAAAAATAGAGGTAGTGTTCACGGTGCTTCTCTCATGCGATCGATCGCGCAAATCAACGACAAAATTCAAGCGGGCAGTGCGGTGGTGCTGACGGTGGAGGAAGTGAAGGCGCGGGTGGGCGTCGAAGGCATTTCGGCGGTGGCGGCGGCGGTGGATGTGGTGACGACGGGGACCTTTGAACCGATGGAGTCGTCGGGAGCGATTATTAATTTGGGGCAGACGGATCCTCCGATTAAGATTCGGCAATGTTGGTTGGATGGGGTTCCGGCTTATGCGGGGTTTGGGGCGGTGGATTTGTATTTGGGTGCGAGTCAGATTTCTGAATATGGGGATGAGGATGAGAGTCGTGAGTTGACACGGATGCGGGGCGGGGGCCATGTGATTTCGGATTTGATTGCGGGGGAGTCGGTGTCTTTGCGTGCGATCGGGCAAGTAACCGACTGTTATCCACGTAGCTCGTTTGAGACGATGATTACGCGCGATCGGATTAATCAGTTCTATCTCATGAATCCGCGAAATCTTTATCAGAATTTTATTGTGGGGGTGAATGGGGGGGAGCGGCCTTTGTATACCTATTTGGGGGTATTGCAGCCCGGTTTGGGCAATGCCGTGTATTCAAATCCGGGTTCGGTGTCGCCGCTATTGAATGACCCGATGTTGGAGTCGGTGGGGATTGGGTCACGGATTTGGTTGGCGGGTGCGCAGGGCTATGTGTCGTGGGAGGGGACGCAGCATTTTCCGTTGCAGAAGCGTCTACCGAATGATACGCCGATCGGTCCGGCTGCGACATTAGCGTTGATTGGAGATGCGAAGCAGATGGATGCGAAGTGGGTGCGCGGGTGTTATTTCAAGGGGTATGGTCCATCGTTGATGTTGGGGGTGGGGGTGCCTATTGGGGTGGTAAGTGAGGCGGTGATTGCGCGGTGTGCGGTGTTGGATAGGGATTTGGTTGCGCCGATTGTGGATTTTTCGATTCCGCGCCGGGTTCGTCCGACGTTTGGGTTAGTGAGTTACGCACAACTTAAGTCGGGGAAGGTGAATATTGATGGAAAGTCCGTGCGGGTTGCGCCGCTGGCGAGTTTGTATTTGTCTCGGCAGGTGTCGTTGGCGCTTCAGGCAGAGATTCGATCGAGGCAGTTTTTGTTATCGGAACCTGTGGCAAGATTGCCGATCGATCGATCGTTCATTCCGCAGGATATGCGGGGGAATTAGGGCGATCGCAAGATAGATTTGGGTGAGAATTTGAAGCCGATCGCAGGTGAGGTGATTGCGCATTCGATCGATCGGCAGTTGCGAATCCTGGGTGATTAATTTTGGGCCAGCCCATGACTACAAATTTGACACCGCAGTGACCGATCCACTGTCCGAAAAGCAAGTCGCAGTCATAGATCGAGGTTTTGCGGCCTTGCCGTATTTTGCTGCACTAAAGCGACATTTTGTCAGTGACTACTGATACCAAATAAGATGCGATTACCCTGAGTAAAGTATAAGCTGATGGCACCATAAGATGTGGCACACAGCCGACGAAGAACTCACGATGTGTATCTCCATTGGCTTCTGATTTCATCTGAACTTAAGCAATAATGTGTGGTTTCACAATCTGAAAGTACGATATACACGACTGAAACGCGCGCAGCAGCAGAACGGGTCTGTTGAGCAGCTGTAGATAATTTTTGCAACAAACACCAAGTCACTCTGCCAGTCCGCTCCAATAGAATTGCTCTACGGCGATCGCTACTCACAGTTTCTTGAAGCTTCGATATCTGCTGCTACAATCTTCTCCAGATTTCGCGTAATTTTCTCACTGTCCCAGTTTCACCAAGCAACTTCAAGCAATGCTTGGATCACGTCATCTTCAAAGCGCTGTCGGATACGCTTGGCTGGATTGCCGCCAACAATTGTATAGGGCAAAACATCACCTACAACGACTTACTTTGCTGCAATGATAGCTCCATCTCCCACCTGCACCCCTGGCATCATGACCGCTTCATAGCCAATCCAGACATCATTGCCGATCGCCGTATCGCCTTTGTAGGGCCGTTCTCCAGTGTGAGGGGTTACGTTCTCCCAGCCGTTGCCAAAAATTTGAAACGGATAAGTCGAAAACCCGTCCAACTTGTGATTGGCACCATTCATGATGAACTTTACGCCTCTTGCTAAAGCACAAAACTTCCCAATGATTAAGCGATCGCCAATAAACGGGAAATGGTACAAAACGTTCCGCTCGAAACTTTCTGAATCTTCTGGATCGTCGTAATATGTATAATCTCCAACAATGATATTGGGATTCGACACCGTGTTTTGAATGAAGCAGATTTGCGGAAACCCCTTCATTGGATGCTTATCTTTTGAATCTGCTCTGTACAAAATCGTTGGCATAGCCTCTCCTTGGAGAATCGCTCCCAGCTTTCAAAATGCATTATCTCTGCATCTTATCCAAAAATTCAAAACTAGCAACCGAATCAGTAGAACAACTTAATGTACAGAAATATCCTGAGTGTTACCCGGATTTTAGAAGATATCACAACACATTTAGTGTAACTTCCCAATTTAGGCAGATACCCTGACGGATTCCGTATATCTCCGATCGATTTCCATAAGCTATCCTGATTTAATGGGAAACACCAACTGTTTTCCATGAAGGATTATTAATTTCTACGATCGATCGTCCCAAAAGACTCCTGAAAATCGTGAGAAACACCAACCGATCGCAGCACCTATTCAAACCTTCAAGCATTTCGTCGTGCCACAATCACAACCCAAGATTGATCCTGTTTAGGTAATCCGGGTGGGCGGTAGTAATGATCTACAACGGTAAACCCAACCTTTTTAACATAGGGAACGATCGTCTCATACTCCCAAAACGACGTATATCGTTCTCCAGTTGCCCTTCGATCAAAGCCTTCCCCGGGCGTTGCATAATGGAGTATGAAAGGAGGGTAAACCTATGTTGCAATGCCCAGAA
>ENA-OBIO01000166-OBIO01000166.1-metagenomes-genome-assembly--contig:-NODE-166-length-40769-cov-35.9853_pt1 | contig 40769 bp, 35 predicted proteins | sample MGYA00153383_OBIO01 | MGnify analysis MGYA00153383 | reverse complement strand
GAAAAAAGTCTCTTATGTTCTTTTACCACATAATGTTACTATTTTGGAGATGTCTCCTGATTAATTGTAGGGATACGGCACGTGCAGTGTCCTCGCTGTGAGTAATATTAATAATTCCGATGCTACCGGACATGATATCAGATCCGTTAGCTTCGGAATGATATAAACGGAGGACACGGCAGTGCCGTGTCCCTACCCATTAATTGTAGGGACACGGCAGTGCCGTGTCCTCGGTATAATTCCGATGCAACCAGAAACGATATGATATCAGATTATGACTGTTGACTCTAAAAAATATTAGCTATACAATCACTTGAAAACAGTAAATTAAGTTGATGGAGGTGACTTACTATGGAACTAGCAGTGCCCGATCTTTCTCCAAGCTTTCAAAAAACCAAAGGATTTTTGACGGAAGAATTCTCAAAAGCAGTTAATTCTGTTTCCGAAGCAACAGCACAAGCTAAATCTTCTCTCTCCGAATCTGCGGACAAGGCAAAAGAAGCTCTGACTCAAACTACTAATTCGGCTGTCAATTCTGTTAATCAAGCTACGAATAATGCTTTAGGTACTGTAGCGGAGACAACTAAAAAAGCAAGTAATTCTCTATCTGAAGTCGCGAATCAAGCAGTTACTCGTGTTAGTGAAACTACCAACAAAGCTGTTGATGCTGTTTCTCACTCTGCTGACAAGGCAAAAGAAACTATTACTCAAACTACTAACTCTGCGGTCAATACTCTGAATCAAACGACTAGCCAAGCTGTAGACAGTGTAACTCAGGCCACAGAAAAGGCTAAGGCTTCATTGCAAGATAGCCTTGACAAGGCTGAAAATATTAGCGGTGCGGCTTCAGAGGCCATTAAAAGTGCGTTCTATACTACCATCAAAGATTGGATGGATTCTCATCCTGTAATCTTATGGTTGGTGAGTCATCCGCTGATCGCGCTAGCAATGCTGCTGCTATCTATACTCATTATATTGGGTTTGTTCCAGGCTTTAGGTAGCTTTTTTGCAGAAGGATGGTTATCTATTTTGCAAATCCCTGGAAAATTTATACAAGGGGTTTTCAGTGTCGGCTCTAAATCTGTAAGTAATCTCGGTGGAGTGGCTGTAAACTCATTGGTTTCAAGGACTCGGGGAGAAAATAATAATTCAGCTTTACAATTGAGGAGAGTTGAATCAAACAGTTTGGAATCTCAGGAACGACTTGCTAATATTTTGACAAGGTTAGAGGCAATTCGACAAGAGCAGAGTCAGCTTTTAGAAGAAGCGCCGGCTATTTTAGGTCAGTAATTTAATGCAGAGCGATCGACTACAAGCCCGATCGCACTTATGGTAAATTTGAATAAATCCAGGCTTTCCCTCAAAACCAGACAAAAGAAGGCTTGCAGTCGATCGCCCGATACGCCATGCCAAATTTCGAATTCTCCGACGATTTAAAATGGACACCCGAAGCCAAAGCCAAGCTGAAAAATATTCCCTATTTTGTCCGGGGACCAGCTCGCGTGCGCATCGAACACCTCGCCCGCGAAGCCGAAGTCGAAGTCGTCACAGTTGACCTAGTTGAGCAAGCTCGCATCGAGTTTGGACATTGACACTCCCCACCCGATCGGGCTAGGATTCTTCGTTCACAGGGAGATGCCTTGTAAAAGCAGTGCCTTTACTTGGTCTTACTCTCCCTCCCGAAGCAGTAACGGTATGCCCTGCCGTCAAAATTCGTAAACCTTCATCTCGAATATTCTGAGCAGCATTAATATCTCTATCATGGTTTTCTCCACATTTAGGACATTGCCAACTACGAATATCCAAACTCAAGCTATCCACGCGATTTAAACAGTTATTACAAGTCTTAGAACTGGGATAGAACCTATCTACTTCGATGTAGGTTTTTCCTGCCCACTCAGACTTGTACTTCAACATGGTGCAGAATTGTCCCCAACCAGTATCACTAATAGACTTAGGAATGAGAATTAAATAACTTACAATTTTTATTGTTCTTGTGGGATGGGCGTCCCGCCCGTCCAGAAAGAACGGGCGGGACGCCCATCCCACAAATACAGCAGATTCCACGTTTATGAAGTACACCCCGATTGCTCTTCTATTGCCGTAGGGACACGGCACTGCCGTGTCCCTACCTCTGTTGTGTACCTCACTAACCTGAAAAGTGCTGTATGTGTAAATTATTTAATTCGCGATCCATAGTGAGTTAGTCCCACGTCTAGGCCAATGGCTTTTCCTTCGGTTGATTTCTTGGGTAAGTCTTTGCCGTTATCATAGAGGCAAGCCGCCAAGTATTCCCCCGATGGATTAACTGAAACCGTAACCGACTTTAGATCACCCTCTGGTTGTCGTGAGACTTTACAATAAACATCACCAATCTTAGGCAGTTTCAATGTATCATCTTTTAATTTACAACAAGAGAGGAAACCTAATAGATTGTCTATTTTGTTTCTTTTTGAAGTTGGGATATTTAGCTCTACCCTCAAAGAAGTTAAGGAAAGCACTAGAAAGATTTAAAGCAGCTTGCTGCAGGACTTGTGACGGTGCTTCAGCCAACCACTCATATTCTTTCTTCAGGGAGGGTAGAAGTTTGATTATTTCATCTCTGCTTAACCCCTTCCCCGTTTGCTTGTAAGTTTCAGACGTTAAGTTGAGGGCATAGTTATAGAACCATCTAGTACATCCAAACGATTTGGTGAGCAAAACTGATTGCTCACTTGTCGGATAGATTCTGTACTTGAAGGCTTTTAACATTTTGTTTGCCAAACCAACGATACTATGGTAATGCAGGACAGCCTAAATGCAAAGCCGTCTTAAAAGCGACGCACGCTCGCGTAGCCGAAGTGACGGGGTTTTAGACCGATTTTTTTGATAAGCCCAAGATTAAGGACAAAAAAATACAGAAGACAGAATTTTGCTTAAATTCTGCCTTCTGAGCAATACTTTTTGATTTTTAGATTTAGGTTAAGTAGTCTGTTAGTTGAAGGTGTAGGCTGATTGCAGCGCCCACCAGATCAGGAAGCCGATTCCGCCAGCAATGACGATCGCCGAAATGGCAATCGCGATCGGGCTGTCAGCTCCTTTGAATTTCATGATTCCGCGATTTAAGTCTGACATGGCAGTGTTTTCTCACAATTGCAGCTTGATTGTAACTGTGTATTGGGCGGATGACGGTCAAATGCGCTGCAATTACTGATTTTGTTAATAATCTGGCTGCTGCAATTTCAGGCCAGAGTGGCATTCGGGGGCTGTTACAGGCTTTCTGAAAAAAACTCATAAAAAAGACTTGACAAATTCAGAGAATTAAGACAGTATGGTTAAGACGGCAGAAACGCGGGTGTGGCTCAGTGGTAGAGCGTCACCTTGCCAAGGTGAATGTCGCGCGTTCGAATCGCGTCACCCGCTTTAAAAAATCGAGAAAGCCGGAAGGTATATCAAGAAACCCTACTTTGTACTTCTTCCATATCTTTTTTGTATACTCCTAATGGTGGTTGAAAATACCTAAGTTAGTGGTAAACTTGAGTGCAGAACTTGTAAGTCAAAATTGCCGATCGGGCGATCGCTCGAAACAGGCAGTTGAAAGCCGAACTAAGGCAAAATTGACAAGTTAGATCAGAGTGGATATGTTAACGATTATTTTTGTAAAAACGCTTTTTTTATCCGATCGCCCGTGCCATCCCAAAAAGCTCCAAAGATTGACTTAAACGATGAGTACCCGTGCCCTTGCCGGCGCCGGGGTCGTCTCGTGCCAATAACGCTGACAGAAGCCTTTGGCTGCAACCGCTGTCAGCAAATATTTGTATTGGACGAAAGCGGACACGTCATCGAACAACTATCAACGAATTATCCTTACAAGCAGGCTTGGCGCTGGACTGGTAATCAGTGGGACAGAGCACATCCGGGTTTGAAAAACCGCTACTTACCGCTGGCCCTGGGGATGATTTTGGTGCCGTTAGTGATTTGGTTGCCCCTGGCGCTGCACTCGCCGGGCCCCAATGTTATTCTGTGGGCAATGGTCGCCGTGCTGCTAGCAATGCTGCCGGCGCTGATGGTATGGCTGGCTTACAGGCGTTAGTTAGATGATAATAGAAGATTTTAGCCATTCATCAGATGGGGCAAATGTCGCCCGCCGCGCCAATCTTGCTTCTTTGGAGTTGGCGGCGACAAAGAGCACGGATCGCGCTGCTGGTTTGCAGGCGATGGCGCAGGCGCTGAAACGTCGGCAAAATGACATTTTAGAAGCAAATACTCTGGATCTAGAAGCGAGTCGCGATATGGCGATTCCTGAGTTGATTGTCGATTGGTTAAAGCTGACGCCGGAAAGAATTAAGACAACTGTGCAAATTCTTCAGCGATTGGGGGAAATGCCAGATCCGATCGGCAGGGTGATCAATGCTTCTTATCAGGTCGATCGCTGTCAAGTATACTGTCAGTCCCTACCACTGGGGGCGATCGCCCTAATTTACGAGGCGTTTCCCGAGTTGGGGGCGATCGCAGCCGGTTTGTGTCTCAAAAGCGCTAACAGTTTGATTCTCAAAGGCGGCAGCGAAAGCTGGCAAACTAATGCTGTAATTGGAGAAGCTTTACATTCGGCGATCGATGATGTCGGTTTGCCGTCAGGATGTTTACAGGTATTGCCGCCGGATCGGGGCGCTTCGATCCGTGATTTGGTCACTCAAGACCAATATCTCAATTTAGTTATTCCCTACGGCAGACCGAGTTTGGTGCAGCAGGTGGTTAGGCTGTGTACAGCACCAGTTTTGCGATCGGCAATGGGCAATTGCTACCTTTATTGGTCGCCGACTGGTAGTTTGGAGATGGCAAGGTGGATGATTTTGGACAGTCATCAAAGCGTGCCCGATCAGGTAAACGCGATCGAGAAAGTGTTGATCGATCGCAATCAAAAGCCTTCTTCCTTAGTCAGGCTGTGGAACAGTTTAAAAGAAAAAGGCTTTCACATTAGCGCAGATGCGGATCTAGTAGCAGATTTCCCAGAATTGAAACTGGCGGAACCCTACGAGTGGACTCAACCTTATTTAAACAAAACCATAGCGTTTAAAGTTGTGGATAGTTTGGAAATTGCGATCGGCTGGATCAATCGCTATAGCAGCGGGCACGCTGACTGTATCGCCACAGAATCTTACTTAGAAAGTCGCCAATTTGCTCTGAATGTCAACAGCGCGTCTACTTTTATTAATGCCTCGCCTCGGTTTTGGCGCTATCAAAATCGGGGAGATGCAATATTTTTGGGAATGTCCAATCAAAAAGGTTATCGCCGAGGATTAATTGGTTTGGATACGCTGACGACAATTAAAGAAATTGTTCAGGGGAATGGACTTTTTTGAAGTTATAGGTTATTGGGATTAAACCAAAGTTAAAAGTGCGATCGTATTATATATCTGTTTAGGAACGGGCTCTCCGGCCCGTTCTTGAAAATGTTGTAATATCAATTCCGGCTGCGCCGGAATGATATAGAGGAGACGGCAGTGCCGTGTCCCTACCCAAAACAACATTGTAGGGAGACGGCACTGCCGTCTCCTCATTTTGGCTGCTAATAATTCCGATGCAATCGGAAACGATATAATATCTCAGATATAATTAACTGTAGAAAGTTATTGAGTGACATCGAAATACTCTTATCGAAAACATGAAATCAGAAAAAACACTCAATACTCTAGACAAGACTGAAACACCGACTTTAGGCGAAGAAACCCTAATTCACCACTCGGTATACGTTAAAAAATTGCGTCCACTTCTGCCATCAGATGCCTTTGAACCAAATTCCAGCAAGTTAACGATACTGCTAATTAATGTGGGCATTTTATTGCTCGGATGGGGAATTGCGGCTAATCTCGATCGCTGGTCTGTGTATTTTTTATGGCTTTACTTACCTTTAGCCGTCATCATGGGCAATAGTATCACAGTTTTGCTATTTAGCTCCCACGACTTGATGCACGGTAGCGTTCAGAAAAAGTCGCGCCTGACTTATCCGATCGCCTTTCTGGGACTAAGTATGCTGTTTATGCCGCCTACTCAGTGGAAAAATCTGCACAACCTCGTACATCACAATAATACAAATTCTGTCGCAGATCCCGATCGCAATTACCTGTATCAGCAGCCCGATACCTGGGGAAAATGGATTCAAAATCTGTTCGTACCGTCAGTTGAAGTCAATCCGCTATGGTTCATTGTAGGCATGGCTGGATCGTGGTTTGTCCACAATTTCCGCAACGTGTCCTCGGTGTTGTTATTCAACGATAAATCGGTTGATTACGTGCCGGCTGCTTTTACAGTTAGTGCTAAAGATAGAATGGCGATCGCCTTTGAATGTCTGGGAATACTCGGAATCCATCTCAGCATCTTGTTCTACCTAGAATTTAACCCGATAAAAGTTGCTCTCGCCTACGTTTTGCCGATCGCGATCGGTCATGCGGGCGCAATGTTCTACATCTTCACAAATCATATGGGCTGTCGGATGACCGCCATTAATGACCCGCTGATCAATAGTATGTCGCTGCGGGTTCCAAAAATATTTGATGTGTTGCACTTGAATTTTTCATACCACACAGAACATCATATTTTCCCCAGCATCAACTCAGACTATTATCCGATGGTGCAAGAGTTGTTAAAAGTTCACTATCCCGATCGCCTGAATTTAATCGATGCTGGAGAAGCTTGGAAGTTGCTGATGAGAACACCACGGCATTACAAGGATGAAGTCACCTTCACGGATTCCTCTGGAATAATGTCTGTAAATTGCTCGATTGTTGAATAATTCAAAAGCTGAGAAGGCCCATTGAATCTCACATATTGCAGCATGGTTAAGAACAGGCAAGATGCCTGTTCCACAAAAAATGAATTTTCTTCTTGTGGGGTGTCTCGCCCGCCCAAGAAATAAACTGCTAGACGCTGATACTATTGAGTACCAAAGAAGGCTTCATAGCAAAGTAAGGAATTACCCGTTTCTGATTATTCGCATCAATCCTTTGTTCCGCCATATTCAAGTTTTGTTGGAACTGTCTGACTAAAAGGTCGATCGGCGTTCCCGCAAAAACTTCATCAAAACTCATCTGGTAGAGTTCCCGGAAAGATTTATCATAATAGCCCAAACGATCGTATCGATAAGCCGACAAAATAAACAGAATTTGCAGTTGATCTGCCGATCGCTTGTACGGAGGTAGCAACTGTAGCACGTCCTTTTCTGTCATCACCTCTGGAGTATCTGAATTGGTAATTCCAGGAATATCCCGGTAGGCGGCCAAGGGCATATTGGCAGCAAAACTCATATATTCATGCTGGGTAAAATTGACTGCTGAATGCTGCGGGCCACAGGTGAAAATTACAGTAGTGACAATTTCAATTAATTGTTGAACTGTGTCGATCCGCTGTGGCATTCCTTTGACTTTACCACCTGTCTCAGAGTTTAATTCTTGAGTCCAACTTTGTAATTCCACATCTTGGACGATCGCCCCATCCGTCGGATAAAAGTATTTGAGATAGCCCGATGCAAAAGTTTCGATCGCATTCCACAGCAGCAATCCATCATCTCGGTAAGGATAATGAGGCAGTTGATTTGTGTCATCCATTCCCCGATTTTTTAGTTCAGTTGGGAAGGCAAATTGATCGAGACTCCAGGTAGTGCAAGCTTCTCTGCCTATTTCTACTGTCTCTGCCAAAGTTCCTGCTAGCAACTCATCGACGGGCCCTCCAGGCCCGATCAAGCGAGTGCGTGCGAGCTCATTATTGGTCAACATAAAGCGAAAGTGCGGTTTCAACAGTAGGCTAAGCGGATGATTTTTAGCCAATTGTCGGGCGGTGACGATCGCAATTGGTTCCATTACCAGATGAGTTCGACCTAAATGCGAGCTCATTTCATGGTGATTGGCATCTGCGACTTGTACGCAGAGTTTGGCAAATAGCCAATCGAGAGGCGGATCGAAGGGCGTATAGAGATGGCTACCAGGCTTCGGATCTAGTTGAATGGCGATCGGTGTCATTTCACCCCGATCGCGAATTCCTGTCCACCGCCAAGCGAAAAAAGCCCGTGGTTTCGGCAAGTATTTTCTGCCTTTTTCATAAGTACCACCTGCAACTTTCGCAGGCGCGCGATAGTGCTCGTCAGTACCTGTATAATCGGCAATATAAATGTTTTTTTCCTGCAACTCTTTGTGCAGATCGAACAGTGGCTGTAAACTCGAAAGTTTTGCGAGTGTGTCTGCCCGAGGATCGCTCGCATCTAACAGGCGAATTACCATCGGATTTGCCCCAGATAGGCGCTGTTCGCCAAAAGAGCGATCGGTTTGATAAATCTTAGCAACTTCAGGTAGCGGCAGCACAGTAAAGAAGTCTTCATAGTCTTGGAGATTGTCGAGAGGATCGAGAAAAGCTCTCGCATCCGCTGCCAACATATTTCCGGGAAGTTCTGATGTTGCTAATATCCGTTCTGCCAGATACTTATTTGAAAATGTCTCGACTGCTGGCACATCTTTCAATAATGCCAAAGGTGATAAAGCGTTATAGTCAAACTGATAAGCTTTTTGTTGGCAGTTCAAGTAATCGCTTCGCTGTTCTTGATTCTGGTCATCTTGAGGAAGGGAAGGTTTCATATTGTTTGCTCGGTATTGAAAGTTAGTCCTTTTTTGTAGTAAACTTTGAGTTAAGAGCGCTATAAATAAAGGATGAAGTTTTAAAATTATTTGCCCCCAGAATAGGGCTTGATATCTGATTGTTCGGCGTTTACGATCGGATTCAGGACATTTTTAAATTTATAAATATTTCCTAAAAAGAATGCAACACTTCTTGCTTCGGTGAATTCCTATAGAACTGTTTTATTATTAGGATCGTTAAAGTTTTGTATGGGGTTTTATTCGTGTCTGCTCTTCCCAACAGTCAGGGCAGCCACAATGGATTTACCCGTGGCAGAACCACAAGATATGTATTCCCAGGCTCTACCTGGGTCGATCGGGGTAGCCACAATGGATTTACTGGGTGCATCTCATTTTTGCAAATATATTCGTAGGGGCGAAGCATTCCGGCAGTAAGTCTCTGCTTATAACTAATAAATTATCTGCCGGAATGCTTCGCCCTTACACCCATTAGGATGCACTCGATTTACCCGTGGCAGAGCCACAAGATATGTATTCCCAGGCAGAGCCTGGGAACAAGAAAATCGTAGCGTGGGCGAGGGTTCCCAGCCATCATGCTCGCACTTGCGATATAACTATCGCCAGATTAATTGTAGGGACACGGCAATGCCGTGTCCTGACTGCTTCGATACAAATGAGAGAGATAGAGCTAACACTAGCGATTAGGCATGAGTCATTAAATATTGACCGTTGCCGTTATATTCACCATCACAACTCGCGAAATTAGCCACAAACCAAATCAAGTAAAACCGCCAGATGCGGCGAAATTTGGCATAGTCGATGCCGTAGTTTAAATCTTTGACTATCGCCTGAGAATCGTCAAAGTTTTTTAGCCAGTTAGCAAAGGTTGTGGAGTAATTGTATCCGTTGAGATACCAGTTTTTTATGGTTTTGAGGTCTTTGTTGTGGCTGGGAACGGCATCGTATTTCCAGTAACGACCGTGGGGAAAAATGTATTTGTGGGTGAAAACGCTGGATATATTGTTGGGGGTGCGGACTGTGATAATGTGAATGAAAACTCGGCCATTATCCTTGAGGAAAGATGCGAGCTTTTGGAAAGCCTTTGTTAAATTACCGACATGACAAAAAACGCCGATCGACAAAATCTTATCAAATTTTGTCTCAAATTGGGCGTCGTTCAAATCTCCTTCAAACAGAGTAAATCGACCCGAACTAAGGTAACTTTCGGGATCTTGCATCTTGTCACGCATATACTCGCATTGGTGGTGGCTGAGGTTAATGCCAGTAAACTTGACATTGGGGAATTTGGCCAGAATGTAATTTGCCACGCAGCCCCAACCACATCCAAAGTCTAAAATATTGTCGCCATCCTGAATGTCTAGCTTCTCAATCACATCATCAATCATCTGCATTTGCGATTGTTCAAGGTTGGCCGCTCCTTTTTCCCACAATCCCATGCTGTATTTAGGATAAATGAGTTTGCCGTCGCCTAACATGGGATTCAGCATAGCTTGAGGCAAGTCGTACTGAATTTTCATTAAATCCCGGGGCCCTTCGGCGGTACGATCTGTTTCTGTCAGTACCCATTCGTAGGCCGTAAGCAGAGAGGGAAAGTGCCGAAACAATACGGGCATACAGGTATCAAAAAGCGATCGCAATACAGAATCCGGTACTTCTAAGCCGTTGATATAAGACTCTGCTACTGCCATGTGGGCCGCGTTAACTGCACTTACTGCTAGGCGGGTTGCTCCGTAGGCGATCGGACTTTTGGTATGGATATTTCCCACGATGGGAATGTGCTTTTCGATGTTTTGTAGGACTGTTGATGCGCTCATGTTTATAGTGGTTTTAAAGATGCTGCTATTCTATCTCAAGAAAATCTGCTGGTTCTTGGAGGTACAAAAAGCTGAGATTCTTACTAAATATGGTTCTCAGAACAAAAGCCTGGTAAAGTATAAAAATATGCGGCTAATTCCTCGGATCTGACAACGAATTTACAAGGCTTTCAGGCAGTATTAAACTATTAAGAATAATGTAGTTTTTTAAATAAAAGTAACGCGACCAAAAAAACACTCATAACCCTCACAACTTCCGCGAAGTCTGGGCTCTGGGAGCAAGATCGTTTTAAGTTTAATTAGGTGGATTTACTTATGCAGGAGTTGTGCAATCGGCTGTCTGTTTGGCGGTTAAGCTAGGAAAACCCGAGGAAATCCTGATACAGTTAGGGAATCAGGGAATAGAGAAAAGAGTTTGAGAGGCCGGGTTGACGATCGCACCGGTTGATTGCGATCGCAAATTTGAGCGAGATTGCTCCCTAATTAGCTAAAGACGCCACATATGCCGCACATTCACTATCTGCCGGACGATCGTACGATCGAGGTAGACGACGACGATATAATTCTGGAAGCTTCCCTGCGTGCCGGCATTCCCCACACCCACATCTGCGGCGGTAGCGCCCGGTGTTCGACTTGTCGCGTCTTGATTGTTGAAGGTTTAGAATTTTGTTCCCCTCGCACCTCGCCAGAAGAAGAGCTCGCGAAAAAATTACGCTTAGAGCCCGAAATTCGGCTGGCTTGTCAGACGCAGATTGCTGGCGGGAAGGTGATTTTGCGCAGATTGGCGATCGATTCTGAAGACTTGGAATCATTTAACGACGAAATGGCGGGGAAGTCAATTTCTCCTCCTGTCGGGCACGAGAAAAAAATCGCGATTTTGTTTGCCGATATTCGAGGATTTACGCCTTTTGCAGAATCGCTGCTACCCTACGACGTAATTTATGTTTTAAACCGCTATTTCCAAAAAATGGGTTTTGTTATCAACCGCAATGGCGGCATGATTAATAATTATATGGGAGACGGTTTTATGGCGCTGTTCGGGTTAGAAAATCCCGAAAAAGCGGCGGAACAAGCTGTGAGGGCGGGAGTGGAAATGCTGGAAGAATTAGAGAAACTCAATCCCTATTTTGAGACTTTATACCGTCACCGATTGCGGATTGGGATTGGGATTCACTGCGGCTGGGTGGTTGTGGGGAATTTGGGCGCGTCGCAGAGTCAGACAGTAACGGCGATCGGAGATGCGGTAAATTTGGCCAGCCGCATTGAGTCTGCTAATAAAAAAGTGGGGACGAGTTTATTGATTTCAGAGGAGACTTATCAGGAAGTCAAGGAATTGGCGATCGTCAACCAGTGCGTATCAGTTGAAATTCCAGGAAAAAGTGGCGAATACCCGCTTTACGAAGTAGTCGGAATGCCACCGTTACCCGTGGAAATCGAGGAGGTTGCTGAGGTAAAAAAAAGTTCTATCTGGCAAATTTTTGTCAATAAGTTGCGGAATTTGTATGCTGCGGTGTACAATTGGATGCGGAAAATAAGGAGTTAAATCATACAACTATAGAGCAACTTTTTTTACAAGGAAACCAGGGTAAACGCATCTAGTTACCAGAGAATATTTGAAACCCCTAGTTCTCGTTAAAGTGCGGTTTAGATATGACAACACTCTCAATAAAAATTGATTGATGAGAATGCCCTTGGCTTAATCTCACTAAATTCAAACCGTATATCAAGGCTTTCAGCCGCTGATTATTCTTCCCAAACTAGATGCGTTTACCCTGACAAGGAAACTGAAACTTTAATAGAGAACTTGTTTACTATGTTGTCAAATATGAATTCAGAGTACGAATCCTTACTGCAACGAGCGATCGCGATCGCAGCAAAAGCTCATGAGGGGCAGGTTGATAAGGCAGGCAACCCCTATCTCGCTCATCCGCTATTTGTGATGGATCATGTAAATTCTCTAGAGGAGAAAATCGTAGCGGTTCTACACGATGCGATCGAAGATTCTGAACTTACTTTTGAGCAACTCAGAAGCGAAGGTTTTCCTGAAGTTATAATCTCGGCGATCGCGGCGATTACCAAAATAGAAGGAGAAGCTTATGCAGCTTATTTAGAGCGTGCGATCGCCAACCCGATCGCCTTGCGAGTCAAAATCGCAGATGTCACTCACAACCTCGATCTGCGTCGCATCGCCCATCCGACAGAGGCAGATTTTCAACGCATTGCCAAATACAAAAAAGTCCTCAGTCAGTTGCGTGCCGCCCTAAAGTAATTTAAGTTGTCACCAATGGGAAGAGCCTGGGAACTGATGTCAAATCCGGGCTAGTCACCCCATTTATGATGGTATGGTGCGTCGCTCCTGGCTCGTTGTCGCACAGCCAGAATTGTCGGTGGCGACGCACCCTACTTTACGGGAGCAATTAGGGGGTATGATACCCGGATTTTGTATGATGTCAATATTGCTCTGCCTCGCTTCCGAAAAAAAAATGGAGGCTCTTCCTCAAAATCCCTAGAGAAACATGACTAAAACTATCACGACCCAACACCTTTCCCCAGAAGCTATTCATCAGTTGGTCAATTATTTGCCTGACTATATAAAAGCTGCCCTGTTGTCCAAGTCCACTGAACTTGAATGTTCTCTCGAAAGTGCGATCGAAATGGCAATCTCCAGCTTTTTAGACGAAGAATCCTTTAGCTTTGAGGATTGTCTGCTGGCTAAACGCCTGAAAGAGTAGATAATGAAGATCGCCGATCGATCGCCTTCAAAAATTCAACCGCAGATATCCGCGTTCATCCGCGTGAATCTGCGGTTCAAAAATCAAATCCTAAGCCATCACCATCCCCCCATCCACATTAAAAACTTGCCCGGTTATATAAGCAGCCGCCGCATCCGCCGCCAAAAACTTCACCATCCCCGCAACTTCCTCAACTGTCCCGTATCTCCCCAGCGGAATATACTTCAAAATCTCATCAGACTTGACATCCTTCGTCATATCTGTGGTAATAAAACCCGGTGCAACCGCATTCACAGTTATGCCGCGACTAGACAATTCCTTCGCCACAGTTTTCGTAAATCCAATTACGCCAGCTTTCGCCGCACTGTAATTAGCTTGTCCGGGATTGCCCATTTGTCCAGCCACCGAAGCAATATTAATAACTCGGCCACTACGCTGCTTCAGCATGATTTTACTCGCAGCTTTCGTGCACAAAAATACGCCAGTTAGATTCAAATCAATCACAGCTTGCCAATCTTCCAACTTCATCCGCAACAGCAAAGTATCGCGAGTAATGCCAGCATTGTTCACCAAAATGTCAATCCGTCCCCATTTTTCCATGACATTGCTGGTGAGTAAATCTACTTGGTCAGTTTTTGAGACATCTGCTGCAAGGGCGATCGCTTCGCCACCAGCGGCGACTATTTCTGCGACCACTTCATCAGCAGCAGCACTGGAACTGGCATAGTTTACGGCGACTTTAGCGCCTTCTGTGGCTAGGGCTAAAGCAACGGCGCGGCCGATTCCCCGCGATGCACCGGTCACGACAGCAACTTGACCCCGCAATCTCTGAAATGTTTCTGGCAATAATTCCATAATTGTATCCTTGTAATGTACGCTCAGAATTTTGCACTAAAATCGAGCCAGAACCAAAAAAATTATTTTGTCTTATGGCAGTTCAAAAACAGTTCAGCAGTTTTGAGGAGTTACTATCAAGCTCCGATTTGCCCGTGTTGGTAGATTTTTATGCTACTTGGTGCGGCCCTTGTCAGATGATGGTGCCGATTTTGGAGCAAGTCAGCGGCCAAACAAAGGATAAGCTGATGGTTGTCAAAATTGACACGGATAAGTACGAACAGTTGGCTTCGCAGTATCACATTTCTGCTTTGCCGACTTTGGTGTTATTCAAAAATGGCGCTGAGGTCCATCGCATTGAGGGAGTTCTGCAACCCGCGCAGTTGATCGATCGACTGCAACCTTTCTTGTAGCACGAGCCAATTACCTCACACGTAGGGTGCGTCAGCCAATATCTGATTAATTATGATGAATAAGATAATCCTAGTTGACGCACCTTACTGATGAAAACACCCAGCCACGCTATTATCAATTTGGCAATTCTCGGCAAATCGGAACTGCCACAGGCTAATCTAATTATTGCGATCGGCGGAATCTTGCCCGATATCCCGATATTTCTATTTTACTTTTGGGCGAAATACGTTGCTCGTATGCCGGAAGCGACAATCTGGTCACAAGCATATTATGAGCCTTTTGTCCAAAATATTGTGGCTTTGTTTCATTCTATACCTCTGGCGGCGATCGGCTGGATAGTTGCTTATTACTTTGGCTGGCAAAGCGTCCAAATTCTATTTTTGAGCATGATTTTGCACTCTCTAGGAGATTTGCCAGTTCACAATGATGATGCTCATCGACACTTTTTTCCGTTTAGCAATTACCGTTTTATCAGTCCGTTTTCCTATTGGGATCGGAATCACTACGGGTCAATTGTTTCTTTGGTTGAAATGTTGTTAGTGCTGCTGTCAACTTTCCGGGTTTTTGGTTTTGTAAACTCTTATTTTGGTAAGGGATTGTTGATTTTGGTGAATGGTTTTTACTCCATTGGAGCGTTGTTGTTTTACATTCGTTCTTTAGTTTATCGTTAAACGTAAAAATTTATAATGACGACTCATCATACTTCAAAACCTGAGAAGAGTCTTGAGAACAGAAAACTCTTTTTTTTAATCAAAAGATCGCTTTGACAAAATGTTAGGCCAAGACACTGCAAAAATTACAATTAAATTACTCGACCAAAAAAGCAGTAACAACCACAATAAACTGCTAAAAATCATTGAATTGTGGTTGTTAGTTTGAGCCGCCGCCATCACAAGCTGTTTACCCTACCATAGTTGCCAAATTCTGAAAATTGTATAAATCGTTCCGGTGATTACTACCAAGCTGGGAAATAAAACACGACTCAAAATCGACTCGGTTGCAATCTGAACGATTAAAACGACTAAATAGAATCCCATGATTTTTCTAGGTTCGGGATAGTCATGCCAGACTAAAAACGCAACTCCCGGAAGTAAAACTCCTAGGAAAACTGCTATTTTAATCCAGAATTGAAGAAAATTAGTTTCTGAGGTGCTATAGTCCATTGCCTTTTTAATTGGCAAGGTATCGCCGAGCATTAACCAATTGAGCTGCAACAAAAGTAGGGTTGCAAAGGTGACAAATACAAGTGTTGTTTTCCAAGTAAAAAGCATAATATCTTACCTCATTTTTTAAATTTTAGTAGCATTATTGCCAACTTTCCATTTTCTCCAACGATAACCAAGTCCCAGAATACCAAACATCACCGCTCCTGCTAGAGAAGATGGTTCTGGAACTGCAACGCTGGTGACGCTGACATTCGGATCTAGGGTATCACCTTGAGAGTAAATATAATCATACGCAGCCGGATCTTCAAGCATATTTGCTCGCAAAAATAGCGCGCTCCAACGGGCGATGGTTTCAATCCCAACTGCTCGATCTAGTGTAGGAGTATTGCGATCGGGGTTGGCACCAGCAGGGTGATTAACATCGGTGATGCCGAAGTGATTTGCACCCTTGACACTAATCAAAGCTTTGGGCGGTGTTTGAATCCGATCGAAGGTGCTTTGAGCTCGATCGCGCAGGGCGACACCATCAATATCGCCTTGAATCAACGCCACTGCAATGCCATCATTAGCAATGGGGACAAATTCATTAGTAATTGGATTCCGCAGGTTAGCTCCAAAAAATGCGCCTGCTAATAGTTCTTTGGGGCGGGTAAATGGCTCTCGACACAAAAACAATTCTGTGAGACATTTGTTAGCGATCGCCGATAACCCCACTGCACCGCCAAAAGAATGACCCAATAAACCAAGGCGCTGCGTATCGACAACAGACGCAATCGGAGATGTGGGCTTGGTGTTTTCGATCGCCATTTGAGACAAAACCGCCCCAATTTGCGAAGTTTCCGACAGCAAGCTAGGCGGTGAAGTGGCATTGATGGGTAAAGAGCGAAAATGGTTGGGCACGACTACCACAAAGCCATACCGGGCCACGAGGCTAGCGTAATCTGAGTAAAACGATTTATCTACAAGGGCACCTTGCAATAAAAGTGCGATCGGGAAAGAATACTTGCCGGATTGTAAATTGGAGGGTTTGGGATAGTAAATGTCTGCTAAATCGTTATTAGCAGATATCGTCGTGCTGTAACTCTCTGCTTCTTTAAATTGTGGCGAGTAATCGAGCGTTGCGGCGTAGGCTTTGCTGCCAAGTGTAACAGCAAGTGCAGTAATTGCACAAATGATGGCAATGGTTTTTGCCGACAAAAAATGAGCGCTGATATTCATCATTAATTCTGGTTTGAGAGGGCGTACAGAAGCAACGGTTAGAAGTGCTAATGCAGTCAGTTGTTTGTTGAATTGAAATCTAGTTTTCATGGTCTAATACCAATTTAATGGGTCGTTGTACATATCTCGATCCCCCTCGCATCCCCCTTATTAAGCTATGCCTTATAAGGATCTTTCTTAACAATCCTGAAAGCTTTGTAAATCAAGGCTTTTGGGAGCAATCACGACACAAGCCTTGACAATTTAACAACCTTGTTTATTGAAAATAGCTGGCATTTATTGAGAATTGGCGATCGAGGAATAAGGGTTTGATAGCCTCGATCGCGATCGCTCTCAAATGTTAAGAAAGATGTTTATAACGCATAGCTTATTAAGGGGGGTTAGGGGGGATCTAAATTCTATGCAGCCTCATAAAAAATTGGTCTAAAATCCTTAGTTGTTGATTATCTGCGAAAGCTTTACTTGTTGTTTTGCAGATTTTGTTCCAGGAAGCCCAGCGGCTCCTTGTCTTCATTTTGCAAGGTTCATCCGATTTAGAACACTCAAGTTATTTGAGTTAAGCTGCAAGTTAAGCTTTATATTCCTAAAGACAGATATTTGGGATGGAGTTACGACTAGATCTGCGAAAGCTTTACTTGTTGTTTTGCAGATTTTGTTCCAGGAAGCCCAGCGGCTCCTTGTCTTCATTTTGCAAGGTTCATCCGATTTAGAACACTCAAGTTATTTGAGTTAAGCTGCAAGTTAAGCTTTATATTCCTAAAGACAGATATTTGGGATGGAGTTACGACTAGAAGTGAGCCGTGATATTCTTTGGTAAGAGTGTCCGTGCAACACTCAAATACCTATCAAAAAAGAAGCTCTTGCTTAAGACTCGCTCTACCCTTTACTGCTGCTCACTTGCCCATGGATTTCAATGCGCCTAAATCTAGGAACGGTAATGCTGCTGTTGGGCGGGTGCGAGGGGTCATCCTATCGCCTCATGGATGGCAGCGATTTCAAACAGCAAAACAGGAGACGGAAGTTGAGGAGACTTGGGGTAAGCATTTTACACAAGAAGATTTAAGAGATCGCACTCTTCTTTCACTCAATACGATCGCCCGAATTTTCAAACGCGAACTGGGAGTTGATCGCCAGTCGCTAGAATATCTACTTCAGGCGTTTGGACTGGAATTAACCACAGCCGACTTTACATCCCCCACTGCGTCATGTGAAGAGTCGGAAAGCCTGCGGGCAAATCCTCAACAAGATTGGGACAATGCTGTCGATACATCGGTATTCTACGGACGCGAAACCGAACTAGCGCAACTGTGGGAGTGGATGGTATCCGATCGCTGTCGCGTTGTCGCGGTACTGGGAATTGGGGGAATTGGTAAAAGTACGATCGCCGTGAAAGCTGCACTTGGGATGCAGGCAGAATTCGAGATTGTGGTGTGGCGAAGTCTCTCCAATTCGCCACCATTAGAAGAACTTTTGTCAAGCCTGCTGAAATTTTTGATGCCAATTTACGGGGAAGATCCCGTCATTCCGACCACGCTGGATGAAAAATTTTCTCTTTTGATGCAGTATTTGCGATCGCGCCGCTGTCTGTTGATTTTCGATAACGCTGAAATTATTTTACACCGCGAGCAAGTCGGACAATGGCGATCGGGCTATGAAGCTTACGGTCAACTACTGAGAACCATTGGAGACACTCCCCACAAAAGTTGTTTGTTGCTCACCAGTCGAGAAAAGCCACGCGAAATGGGGCTGATGGAGGGCGAACAAGGCGTGGTGCGATCGCTGCCTTTGAGTGGACTTACACCCGATGATGGATGCGCCATCTTCCGACAAAAGGGAGAGTTTACAGGGTCAGAAGCCGAATGGCATACCCTAATCGGTCACTATGGTGGCAATCCCCTGGCGCTGAAGATGGTGGCAGCCGCCACCCAGGAATTGTTTAACGGCAGCATTCCAGACGTTTTAGCTTATGTTACTCAGGGAATTTTTGTATTTGAAGATATTCGCGATTTGCTCGATCGTCAGTTCGATCGCCTATCCAAAAACGAGCAGAAAACACTGTTCTGGTTGGCGATTCACCGCGAGCCTATTTCGATCGCCGAAATTAGCGAAAGTACGATCAATATTGCCTCTGGGCAAAGCGTACCTCAACAAATAAACTCGTTGCTCTGCCGCTCTTTGATTGAAAAAACGGATGGGTTATTCTTCTTGCAACCCGTTGTCATGGAATATGTCACGTCACGATTTATTCAGCAAGTTTGTCAGGAATTTGAGACTGCTGAGATTGACATATTGCAAAGTCATTCCTTGATTCGAGTGCAGGCGAAAGATTATGTGCGAGAGACCCAATTGCGGGTGATTGTGCAACCTGTAATTGAACGACTCCTGTCTCGTTATGGCAGCGTCTCAGAGATTGAGGTCAGAACAAGGCAACTATTAGAACAGCAGCGATACAAACCGGGGTACGTTGCAGGCAACCTGATCAATCTTCTGGTGCAGCTTCAAGTAGATTTATGCGCTTGGGACTTTTCCCAGCTAGTGGTTGCCGAAGCCGACTTGCGGCAGGTTAATTTGGCAGGGGTAAATTTTCAAAACGCCGATTTAGCCACATCTATTTTTTCAGAGACATTAGGGATTGCAATGTCGATCGACATTAGCCCAGACCGTCAAATGGTTGCAGTCGGTGATTCAAGCTGCATGGTGCATCTATGGAACATCACCACCCATCAACTACTCGCCACCTTTGAAGGTCACACAAGCTGGGTGTGGTCTGTTGCCTTTAGTCCCGATGGCAACACCTTAGCCAGCAGCAGTAATGATGCTTCGGTGCGGTTGTGGGATGTGCCATCGGGGCAGTGCTTGCAAGTTTTAACAGAGCATACAGGTTGTGTTTGGTCTGTCAGCTTTAGCCCCGACGGTGAACGGTTGGCGAGTGGTAGTGACGATCAAACGGTAAGAGTGTGGAATTTGCAAGGGGACTGTCTTCATGTCTTGGAGGGGCACACGCAAAACGTTTATTCGGTTCACTTCTCGCCGGACAATCAAACCTTAGCCAGCGGCAGCCATGATGCCTCAATTCGGATTTGGAATGCGATCGCTGGAGATTGTCTAGAGGTTTTGCACGGACATACCAGCGGGGTTCGTTGTGTGCGGTACAGCCCCGATGGTCAACTGCTAGCTAGTGGAAGTTGGGATGGGTCGATTCGACTCTGGAGCGGGCAGATCCACGCTAACGATCGTCAATCAAGTTCCAATCCAAAGGTACTGCATGGACATACCTATTTGGTTTCGGGCATTGCATTTAGCCCGGATGGTCGCCTGTTGGCGAGTGGAAGTCGCGATGGCACCCTGCGCCTTTGGAGTGTCCAAGATGAACAATGTATCAATGTTCTGGGCGGTCAGACCAACGACATTTTTGCCATTGCGATCGGCGGTGAGCTACTGGTGAGTGCCGGTCAAGATCAAACGGTTCGGCTGTGGAATCTCAACGGGCAAAGCCTGAAAACACTGCGCGGATGTACCAGTGGAATTCACTCCCTCAGCCTCAGTCCTGACGGTCAAACCCTTGCCAGTAGAGGTCAGGATGCAACGATTCACCTGTGGCATTTGCAGTTCGATGACAACTTGTTGCCGCTGATCCCTTATAAAACCTTGCAGAGAGCGACCGATTCGACTTCGCATTTAACCAGTTGGACTTCGGGTTTAAGCTTTAGCCCCGATGGTCAAACTGTGGCGACCAACGGACAAGATGGCTCGATTTTAGTATGGAATGTACAAACGGGATATCTCGATCGGTGGTCAGGTCATGACGGGCCCGTGTGGGCAGTGGTTTTCGCTTCCAGTGGTCAAATTTTGGCAAGCAGCAGTCACGATCGAACTGTTCGACTGTGGGATGTACAGACTGATCAATGTCTGCGGGTGCTGAGTGGTCATCAACATGGCGTTCGGGCGATCGCCTTTGATGCCAGTGGTCAATATTTAGCAAGTGGCAGTTTAGACCACACCATCAGAATTTGGGATGTGGAAACCGGAGAGTGTCTGCGAGTTTTGCCAGGTCACACAGGCGCAGTTTTGACGCTGGCATTTGACAAGAGCGGTCAACAGTTGATCAGTGGCAGTCTTGACCAAAACATCCGAATTTGGGATCGCCAGACGGGGGAAAGTTTACGAGTTTTGCGCGGGCATACGAGTAGCATGTGGTCGATTGCGATCGGTCCCGATGGTCAAACGTTGGCAAGTGGCAGCAGCGATCGAACTGTGCGATTGTGGAATCTGCAAACAGGAGAGTGCCTACAAGTTTTGCACGAGCATACGGGTTGGGTAACTTCGGTACTCTTTAGCTCTGATGGTCAATTTTTAGTCAGTGGTAGTGACGATCGCACGATTAAGCTATGGGAGGTAGCGACAGGACGCTGTATGAGAACGTTAACAGTCGATCGGCTCTATGAAGGCATGAATATTCAAGGGGCAACTGGCTTGACAGTGGCTCAAAAAAACACTCTTAAGGCGTTAGGGGCGATCGCCTAGCCAACGCGCCAAGCGAGGATCGAGGGTTGAAGACCGATCGATCCGCATTTAAAGGCGATCGCTCAAGGTTTGCGTATGTCGATCGAGAATTATTTGAATCAGGCGCAAGCCGCTGGGCGTGTCACCCTCAAACCCCTCATTGATTTCTCATCTACAGTTGGGAAGTATTCGGGTGCGATACGCGCAGTGTCAAGCCTCCGGCTTATCGCCCTCAAAAAAATCCCCCTGTAAATAATCCGGGGGTTTGCGATGAGTCGTGGCATGAAAGGCTCTTCGTCTCATCAAGAAGCATGACTCATCACTGGAAATTTACAGGTGGGAATTTTGTAGGGTGGGCATACTGACATCGACAACCCGAAACACTCAACTAAAAAATGTTGCACTGCTTCTGACGCATTTCATGCCGCTTTCAAATTGATACGTTCATTATTGACAAGATGCGTTTGCCCTGACTAGCGCTCTAGGCAGCCAGACTCTCTAGCGTCATTTCAATTGCCCGGATGTATATCTTTACGAGATCTTGCCCCTGCTCTGTGTTTTCCTGTACTTCCTTAATGCCACGAGCCATTGTGATTAATTCATCGCTGATGATGATATCCAACCACCCGCCTGCCTTCCAGCGTTCTACCACCAGATTTTCCTGTTGAGATTTATCGAGATTTCTAATCAATTCAAGATCGTTCAACTGGTCAACAACAGTTCTGAGGGGAACCATTTCTTTAGATTCTTTGTGATACCCAACGGGTAAATCTAACAAGCCCCTTTCTTCTAAAATGTTTTTCCTTGATTTCATGAAACTTTCCTCTTTTTATTAGGGTTATGAACCAAGATTGGCAAAATTTGTTAGGCAAAAAAGTAGTATGCCATCCTTTTTATGCGCCTCACCTTCACAATTTGGCATTTATATCCCCATAAGCTTTATCGGTGCTAGGAGCTACCAACATATCCCTGTTACCCTCTAGATAGGCTGCCGCTACATCATAACCATCGACATTTAACCTCTTAATCTTTTCGTTAAACTTCGCAATAGCCCTAGTATAGACTTCTCCAGCCGTTCCACCTTCAATGAAAGCTAAATCGATTTCGATATCGCAATCGCAAAACTCATTTTTGTTGTCTACCACCATCACAAATGCTTTGGAATAGCCAAAAAAGGCTTTTGCTCCGTTTTTCACTAGATCTGCCCCGATGCCGTTGAACGTATCGGTTCGGTATCCACACAAACAAGCAAGGAAGTGAAAGATTTTGTTCTGCGCCTCAGCAGGTTCATAGTGCCTTAAACTAATGACCTCTTCAAACACATCGTTCTCTAATCGTCCATACAGGGAAGGTGCTAGCCCATGCCCCGAAGCTGTACAGTAAATGACACTGGTTTTTTCAAGGTTGGTTTTAACATTAGCGCGCGTCATCTCGTCCTTTAATAGCGACGTTTTTTTGTCTTTATACTTACTACCCTCTATATAAGGGAAAAGTATATCTTTCCTCCGTTTGTAGGCTCGCGTAGTGGCTATGTCTTTGTCTGCATTTGTATCCATTAGAAGAATTTCTCCGGTAGCAGCACCAGTGGAGTTAGTTTTTGCTAGCGAGTGCAGATAACCAGCTCCATCGTCTAATGTCACACGTGATGCAGGGGACACAAACACTTTATATAGTGTATATCCATACCCTCCAACTACAAATCCAAAAAAACCTCCTATAAGTGTTCCTACTCCCGGAGCGAAGAATGAGCCAATAGCCGCGCCTGCGGCCATGCCTGTTGCCGCTGCGCCTATCCACCCCTTCCAGCTAGACTCATTGTACAAACCCCGTTTCTGAAGCTGATTTGCCGTACTGAGGGTGTCCGTTATCGTTTTATAAGGGTCTTTAGACGGAACCGTATTGCATTCACAGTGGAATCCCACGCCCTCTGGCACGGTCATCGTCATCTTCCAATCACCTGGCTTGGGGTCTTTGATAATAAGAGATCGAATTGAAGAACCGGACATGATCACGAGTTGGTTGTCTTCTTGAATATCGCGATCGTATTGGGTTCCATCAGGTCCTTCAATTGTCAACACTGCACCATCTGGGAAGTCAGCAGTGTCATCGTCTTTAGTGAGGACTGCATACAAGTAAGGTGCCCCCTCTTTGATCGTCATCGTATGGTCAGAGGCATGTCTTTGTTTGTTAGTAGCATCACTATTACAGGCACAATAAAAGTATGAGTTGTCGCCCTGCAATTGAATCCAGTTAGAACGAAAGGCTGGTAATGTCAAAACCGAACACTCAAGATTGTACTGGGGGTTTTGATTAAAATTAAGATGAGTTTCCACTGCCAATATACCGTTGCAAGCAACCTTTGGGTAGACACCTAGGGGCAAAATAATGGTTGGCAAACCATTATTTTGCCAATTGATCTTGTCACCTGCGACTTTACCAACGTTATACACAATAATACCAGTAGGCGTAGGCTGGGAATGGTAAACCATGATCACTAACCCGTCATTAGTAATGGCAACTGAGGGGTATAGTCCATTGTCAAGATAAGTGCCCCCACCCCAATTGATGATCTTGTTGTCACCGTCAACTCTACCAATGTGATACCAGAGGGTACCATCTCCTCCATCAGTTTCGTGAGCCTCGACCACTAACCCGTCAGTAGTAATGGCAACTGAGGGTTTTAATCCATGGTCAAGATAAGTGCCCTCACCCCAATTGATGATCTTGTTGTCACCGTCAACTCTACCAATGTGATACCAGAGTCTACCGTCTCCTCCATCAGTTTCGTGAACCTCGACCACTAACCCGTCATTAGTAATGGCAACTGAGGGTTTTAATCCATGGTCAAGATAAATGCTCCCACCCCAATTGATCTTGTTATCTTCAACTCTACCAACGTGATACCAGAGGGTACCATCTGATGCTCCCTTTTCGTGAACCTCGACCACTAACCCGTCATTATTAATGGCAACTGAGGGTAATATTCCATCGTCATAATAAATGCTCCCACCCCAAGTGATCTTGTCACGGTCAACTTTACCAACGTGATACCAGAGGGTATTCGCGTCCCCAGATTGGTGAACTTCTACAACCACATTTTCACTATTCAAAGCAATAGCTGGTGCCACACCCCTATCGTAGCTATCGGCTTTACCAAAATCGCCATCTCCAACAGATGTCCCCGCTTCTAAGTCCGAGCCTATTGCTTTTCTAGTTTCTGGGTAGCCGGATTTTTTGTAAAGAGCTTTAAGAATACTCTTCCCTTCTTCCCAAACATCACTGGAAAGTTCCCAAATAATCACACCCTGCGCTCCAACACTCTTTAAGAAATTCAATTTAGTCGCAGCCGTGTCGGGCGTTTCCAAGTAGATATTGTGAGCGTAAGGGTAAGTTCCTGCCGCAGAGACAAACGGCGGTCTTGGGGTATTTCCAGGTACTTTAATATTGCCATTTGCTGCCGTATGAGCATCAGGAAATTGAGCCAGTATCTCTTTATACCCAATAGTTTTGTATCCTGGAGGTATCTGACCACTTAAGTCATCTGGATCTTGACCATAGGCAAAGTCATGTCCATAAAGCGGAACTCCCGCAGCTATCTTATTTCTGGATATGTTTTGCCCAGCACCTTGCGAGTTGACAAATAATGGATTTGTCCAGTACCAAAGTGTATCTTCCACCGAAAGAATCGGATTATTCAAAATGCCGCCACCAGGCCATTCTCCTTGTTGCTCTTTAGTATAAGATTCTTGAGAAAACTCTTGATTACTAATTTTTGCAGAATCTTGATTGCGTATTTTAAAAAGAGCTGAATGTGGTCCAACTGGAGACGCATTCCATGAGCCAGTTAGATCGTAGGTCATAATAGCAAGCCAATCCACATAATCAGCTATTTTAGAATCATAGTTATTTCCATACCATGAAGTTCCAAACAGGGGTACTGAAACAAGTTTGTCAGGCATTGCTTGCTTTAATTTTTGTGCAAATAAAGTCAAAGCATATCCGGCTGGATGTGGCCCTTCACTTTTGAGTCTACCCCCTTGGTCTTTACTAGCATCACTATTTTTATCCCACCAACACTCTAAATCTAGGTCTACACCATCTAGACCGTTTGACTTGACAAAATCTACTACATTTTGTACGGCTTTATCGAGCAATGGGTTGGCAGGATTATTCCCTATAGCTGTCATCAGATTGAGGAATCCATAATCACTTGCACCTCCCAGTGCAATTGAGATTCTTGTACCTTTTCGATGTCCAGTGTTGACAACATCTGGCAGGATTGCATTAACATTATCGACTGAGGTAGGGTCAAACTCACCAAGATTTGTTTCGCTAAACATTAGAAAGGCGATGATACCGTGAGTAATGTATTGATACATCTCTTCGTTGGCATAGTTAAACCCTTCTTTCTTTCTCCAAGTGGGGATATAAGCAATGATTTTAGCTTCTTGGGTTGGGGTGTGAGGTGTGAGATCGTACAACTCATCATAAAACCGCCAACCATTATGATCTGCATCTCCTACACCAGGTTCTGAAGCCCAGAAAGCCGCATAAAAAATATTTCCCTTATATTTCACCATCGATCCTGCCTGGTATCCTGTGCTTTTCGATACCCATTCAGGTACGTTTGGATAGTCTGTAGAAATGCCCATTTTTCAGCTCCTTTAGTTAAACGAAAATTAGTTCGACGATTAGTGTTGGTTTAAGTTGCTAACCTTAAATCTTCTCAATAGCTGCAATTAAAGCCAGCTACTCAAGCAGTGATTCAGGCTTATGGAATTAGAAGTTTTTGCCCGTCCGTGAAAAAATCCTGCATTTCGATGCTTTCGCAGTGTTTCTAAGCAGGAGTAGTTAGTCGGGAATTGAGGGAGGAGAATGCTCTGATGTAAATTGCCCGACTTGTTAGTTATAGTTGCAGAAGATTAGCTTGCTTGGCTAATCTTCTGCATTCCTAGTAACTACTGCTAGTAATAGCTATTTTGCAGGTGTTAAACAGGAATATGAATCTTTTGACCAACTTTCAAAGTTTCAGGTGTCAGATTGCCATTAGCTTGAGCAATTTTATGCCACTGATCGCCATCACTATAATAGGCTTTGGAAATCTCAAATAATGTATCGCCATTCTGTACAGTGTAGTCGGTGGGTGCATTACCTTGTTTTACAGACATGTTTTTTTCCTTACTTGATTTGCAGACTTGGTTCGAGAAAGCCCTGCGGCTCGTTTTCTCAATTGTGCAACGTTCATTCGATTTAGAACACTCAAGTTCTCTGAGTTAAGACGCAAGTTAAGCTTTCTATTCCTAAAGACAGATATTGGGGATGGAGTTACGACCAGAAGTGCGCCCTGCTATTCCTTAGCAAGAGTATCGATTTGTATTGAGCGGCAGTGACGATCGCACGATTAAGCTATGGGAGGTAGCGACAGGACGCTGCATGAAAACGTTGACGGTCGATCGGCTTTATGAAGGCATGAATATTCAAGGGGCAACTGGCTTGACAGTGGCTCAAAAAAACACTCTTAAGGCGTTAGGTGCGATCGAGCGTTGAGGCGATCGACTTAACAAGGGAGCTTAACTGGCGGATCTTGAGTGGTGAAATTTGGAGTAGTCTTGCAGACTGAGTTCATGTTGCAGAAGAAACAAATGACTTTCACCCCTAACATAGAAGTTTAACCAAATCACAAGACGAGGGGATTAATTGTGCGAACGCAACTGTTTCTCGCACTTAAGATTAAGGACTAATTGTCCCTAATTTTTCGGCCATTGCTGAAGCGAAGCATCAATTTATAAAAACTAGAATTTCTGTCGCCCAAAGTTTTATAATTTAAGGGTACAAAGATAGGTTAAATCACACAGTTTTTTCACATATCTCGTCTACCTGAGAAAGACTATACTGCTTTATGTATCGAAAATCTCAGATTGTTAACTGCGCCGAATGTTAAAACAACACCAATCTTGGCGCTTCCACAAAGTAGCGACTATCCAGCCGTTTTGTTCGAGAGTATCAGCAATTGGCTTAGCTTGTTCCAGCAAAATGCCGCTGAGTATGGCCCAAGTCGTGGGTTTGCTAATTGAAGTGAATTGCGGGATTAAATCGATGATTACTTCTGCTAAAATGTTGCACATGAAACCGTCTAAAGGCTGGTCGATCATTTCTTTGAGCCGATCGATACTTCCGAGCTCTGAAACCAACTGCTGTGAGTTAACACGGTTGAGTTGTCTGTTGCTGATGGTCGATCGCACTGCCAAAGGATCGGTATCCAGAGCATAAACTTTTGTGGCGCCCAACAACACCGCGCCGATCGACAAAATACCCGATCCGCAGCCAATATCGGCAAGTATGTACTTTTTGTCATCAAAACCGAGACGCATTTCCAGCGATTCGAGACACAGTTGAGTTGTAGCGTGAGCACCAGTACCGAAAGCGACACCCGGATCTAAACGCAAAATAATGCGATCGGTATCAGTCGGTGGCGGCAACCAAGCCGGATTAATTAAAAAGCGATCGCCCACTTCTTGAGGCTGCCAATGCTGCTTCCAAGTAGTTCCCCAATCCTCCTCCTCAATCAAATCCCACTGCATAGCTGGTAAAGGCAAACCCGCGCACAGGGCATCTTGGCGCAGCCAGAGCGACAGGGCAGCCAAATCCAGCAATCCTGCCTGTTCTTCGGGCAAATAAGCCGACATTAGGCAGGAATTGCTTTTGAGTTCAGTAGCACTTCCCTGACAGTTAAACCGTTCCAGACGCCAAAAGATGATATCTTCCAGCGCCGGATCGCAAAGAATTCTAATTTCCCACCAGCTATGTGCCATAACAATTTTAGATTTTAGATTTTAGATTTTAGATTTTAGATTTTAGATTGGGGGAGGGGAACAGTCGGCTGGGAAATGGGAGTGAAGAATGAGGATTGACTAATCGAAAAATTCCCAGTTGTCTTGCCAATTATCAATGACTAATTACCCCATTACCAATTATCAGTCCTTGCATCCAAAATCTCAGACCTAAAATCCTTCAAAGATTTACCGTGTAAGCGTCCCGAATCTGCGGAACTTTGATAATTTCAGCCAAAATTCCCTCTGGTAGAGGGTTTTCAACGATTTGAGATTTGAGATTTGAGACTGGGAGAGGGCGGGCTCAGTCCCCCAATCCAAAATCTCAGACCTAAAATCCTTCAAAGATTTACCGTGTAAGCGTCCCGAATCCCCGGAACTTTGATAATTTCAGCCAAAATCCCCTCTGGTAAGGGGTCATCCAGGCTCAGAACCATCACGGCATCACCGCGCACGATTTTACGACCTACTTGCATACTGGCAATATTGACATTAAAACTGCCCAACTGGGAACCAATTCTGCCAATAATTCCCGGCATATCGCGGTGCAAGGTAAATAACATATGGTGAGTAGGGGCAACGTTGACTGGGAAATCGTCAACGCTGGTAATCCGAATTTCGCTGTCGCCAAGCACAGCACCGGTGACGGTGTGCTCGCCGAGAGTTCCCTTGGCATTGAGGCGCAGGGAGCCTGTGTAGTCGCGAATGGAAGCGTCTCGGGTTTCGACGACGCGAATTCCGCGTTCTTTGGCTTCGATGCTGGCGTTGACGTAGTTAACGCGCTCTCGCAAGGCTTGGGAAAGTAGGCCTTTGAGAGAGGCGACGACTACGGGCTGGCTTTGATTACTTGCCAATTCGCCTTGGAGTTGGACGTTGAGGTAATCGACTCGGCCTCCGGCTAGTTGGCTGACGAGGTTGCCGAGGGTTTCGGCGAGTTGCAGGTAGGGTTTGAGTTTCTCGATCGAGTCTGGGTAAATTCCTGGTATGTTAACAGCCGATCGTGCTGGCAATCCTAAGAGTACATCGCGAATTTGTTCGGCAACGTCGATCGCCACATTCACCTGAGCTTCGGCGGTGGATGCTCCCAAGTGTGGCGTTAGTACGATGTTTTGACCGACAGTCAGTAGAGGGGAATCGGCTTGCAGCGGTTCGTTTTCATAAACATCGATCGCAGCGCCGGCAATCTTTCCTGATTTTATGGCATCTGCTAGGGCTGCTTCATCGATGATGCCACCTCTAGCACAGTTAATAATCCGGGCCGTAGGCTTCATCTTCGACAGCACTTCAGCGTTAATTAGGTGCAGGGTTTCGGGGGTTTTGGGGATGTGCAGCGTGATGTAGTCCGATTCGCGCATCAGCAATTCGAGTTCTACTAAGCGACAGCCCAACTGTTCGGCTCTTTCGGCGGAAATGAATGGATCGTAGGCTAGGAGTTTCATGCCCATTGCTTTGGCTGCGGCGGCGAAGTGGGAGCCGATTTTGCCCAAGCCGACGATACCGAGGGTTTTTTTGTAAACTTCTACGCCGATGAAGCGGTTGCGTTCCCATTTACCACTTTTGACCGATGCGTTGGCTTCTGGGATGTGGCGCGACATGGAGAGCATCATGGCGATCGCGTGTTCGGCGGCGGCGATCGTGTTACCTTCGGGGGAGTTAACGACTACAATTCCTTTGCGGGTGGCGGCGGGTACATCTACGTTGTCTACGCCGACTCCGGCGCGGCCGATGATTTTGAGTAAGTTGCCGGCTTCAATGATTTCTTTGGTAACTTGGGTGCCAGAACGGATCATTAAAGCGTCGTAATCTGGAATAATTCGTACCAGTTCTGCTGCTGACAAACCTGTGTTAACGTCAACTTGAGCGACTTGAGAGAGGATATCAATTCCGGCTTGGTCGATCGGATCGGATACTAGAACTTTAGGCATAGTAAGCAATTGAGTGGAATCAGTATAAATAGCCAAGGGCATTGGCAAGCTCAAAGTTGAGGCTTAAATTTGGAGCAGTATCTTACTGCTGGGCTTAAACTTGCCTTTGTGCAGTTTGAATTGTATCTGCATTTGGTCGAGACCGGGCGTTTTTGCGGGAAATATTTTAGGTTTCGGGGTTCTTGAACGCTCTGACTATCCTAAAATCCCCCAACTGCTTAGCTAGCAAGTCTTTTCGGGTTATAATTAAGTGTAGATATCTCAGCCGAACTATCAGGAATTGCTTTTCATGAATTATCTTATTGCCGTACTGCCCGATCGAATGCAAGCCGAAGCTGCCTATTGTGCTTTGGAAAAAGAAGGCTTACCGATGAAACAGGTAAGTATTTTGGGCCGCGGTTACAAAACTGCTGATGAATTTGGCTTGATTGACCCGAATCAGCAAGCGAAGAAACAAGCTAAAATGATGGCTGTTTGGCTAATACCTTTTGGGTTTATTGCTGGTGTTACTTTCAGTCTGATGACTGAGTTGAAGACTTTTGCCTGGGCGGGAGAATATGGCGATCACCTAATTGGTGGTGTATTGGGTGCGATCGCCGCTGCGATGGGTAGCGTGTTTGTCGGAGGTGCTGGTGGCATGGCTTTTGGTAGTGGCGATGCTTTGCCCTACCGCAACCGTTTGAATGCTGGTAAATTTTTGATTGCGGTGAAGGGTTCTGATGATTTGACGGGGAAAGCGGCGAATATTTTGCAGCAGTTTGAACCGGAAAATATCCAAGGTTATACAGAGACTTAGTTATTTGTTAGTTGTTAACTGTTAACTGTTAACTGTTAACTGTTAACTGTTAACTGTTAACTGTTGTCATTCTACTCAATTAATCTTTGGAGACAGTTATGGAATCACAAACTATCGCCCTACATTCTCCCCTAGAATTAACTCTCGAATTAACTGACGAGCAGTTTTTTCAGTTGTGTCAAAACAACCGAGATTTGAGATTTGAACGCACGGCTAATGGAGAATTGATTATCATGTCGCCTACGGGTAGCGAGACTGGCAGACGGAATTCTGGCCTAAACTTTCAACTTACAGCTTGGAATATTCAAAACAATTTAGGAGTTGTTTTCGACTCTTCTAGTGGATTTAAACTGCCCGACGGTTCAGATATTTCTCCCGATTCTGCTTGGGTGCGACGCGACAGATGGGATGCCTTAACTCCCGAACAAAAAGAGAAATTTGCACCGATTTGTCCTGATTTTGTAGTGGAATTGCGATCGGCTAGCGATTCATTAGAAAAATTGCGGGCTAAAATGAAAGTGTACATCAAAAATGGAGCAAAGTTGGGATGGTTGCTCGATCGCAAAAATAGACAAGTAGAAATCTCCCGCGATAGAGATGTAGAAATTAGATATTCCCCTGCAACTTTGTCAGGTGAAGATGTACTGCCCGGTTTTGTTTTGGATTTAAGTGATATTTTGTAGGTTGATATTAATTATGGCAAGTTTGCAAAGAGAAGAACTGTTAAAAGGGATTGAAAATCGCGAATCGGTGGCGCGAGTGATAGATTGCGCCGAACAAGCTATCAAAACTTGGGATGTGACTCAGACTGATTTTATGTCGCCTCCTGAATTAGCTGACGCTAAGGTTGTATTTAAGCGTTTGAGTGATCTGGAGTTGGTGGCTTGGGGTGGCTATCCCCAGGCGGAAAGGCAAAGAATTGCGATCGCGCGATCGGAAATTGCGATCGACTCTGCTAGCGTTAATATTGCTGCGGTAGAAATCGCTGGCAATTTTTTGTTCGATACAGCTTCTCACCGCGACTTTTTGGGGGCGATGTTGGGTACGGGAATTGTCCGGGAGAAAACGGGTGATGTGATTGTGTTGGGAGAACGCGGCGCGCAGGCGATCGTGATGCCTGAAATGGTAGAGTATTTGGAGATGAGTTTGCAGCAAGTGCGATCGGTTCCCGTGAAAACTCGACGCATTGAGTTGACAGAGCTCAAAATTAGAGAACCCAAAAAGAAAGAAATGACCACCGTTGAAGCATCGATGAGATTGGATGCTGTTGCTTCGGCTGGATTCGCCATGTCTCGCAGCAAAATGGCCGATTTAATTGACAGTGGCGACGTACGAGTTAATTGGAAAGACATTAGTCAAGCTAGTTATCATGTCAAGTCGGGAGATTTAATCGCTGTTAGTGGTAAGGGAAGATTGGAAATTGGGGAAGTGGCTGTTACAAAGAAGGAACGTTATCGAGTCCAGTTAACTCGATATTTGTAATTTCCAGGCCATAAACCTTGTGCGGGGTGGCAAGAAACCGGGTTTTTTCGAGAATAGTTGATTACAGTCGGAGATATTGCCAAAAACCCGGTTTCTGGTTTCTGAGATTTTGTGCGGGGTGGCGAGAAACCGGGTTTTTTCGAGAATCCTTCGTTATAGTAAGAGATTTAGCCAAAAACCCGGTTTCTTGGATTTTGGCTTTAAAAACCGGGTTTTTTCCGCGAATAACCCACTATTTCCCTTTCCCACCAAACAGCTTTGCTACCGACTTCACCAACAATTCTCGTGGCATAAATCTCGGCATATTTACGATGATTTGATTGGCAATTCCCCCTGTCACGACGTTAGACTCATTTTTGTCTAAAGCTTTTAAAGCATCTCGCACTACTTCATCAGCGGGAACGAGTTTTTTCCCGCTGCTAGATGCCAGGGATTTTGGGAATTCAGCTACTGCAAAAAAGTCCGATTCTGTCGGCCCTGGACAAAGGCACAAAACACGAATTCCTAAATCTTGGTTTTCTGCCCAAAGTGACTCGCTGAAACTGAGAACAAAGGCTTTGGTTGCTGCATACATTGACAAGTATGGCATCGGTTGAAAGCCTGCGATGGATGCAACATTAATGATACTTCCAGATTTTCTGGCCCGCATTCCTTGCAAAAATAAGTGCGAGAGTTCCACTAATGCTACAATATTTAGTTGCACCATTGTTAGTTGTTTGGCCAGCGGGCGATCGGCAAAAATTCCGTAATCTCCAAAACCTGCATTGTTTACCAACAAATCAACGGTCAAACCTGTTTTGACAACGGTATCAAATACAGCGGTTCCAGCCCCCGGTGCGGTCAAATCTTGGACGATTACTTCTACTAGAACATTAAATTCTTTTTGTAGTGTAGCAGCTAGCTGGTGCAATTTGTCTGCGGAACGAGCCACCAAAATTAGATTGTGCTGGCGTTGGGCTAATTCGACGGCAAAAGCGGCACCAATTCCACCAGATGCACCGGTGATTAAAGCAGTTGGCATGAAATTATTGCAGATGTTTGATTTGTACTTTATATATTTTAACAATTATCTAGGCTAACAACCTGTAAAGTGATTAAAAGGGAATAGGTGAGTTTTATGGGGTGTCTTACCGATCGAGCTTTTGACATTTTACGGGCCGAAGTTGACAAATGTGCGGCGGCTGATGGTATCGCTGGTAATGTGTACCGGAGTATGGTAATCAAGCGGCTTGAGAAAATGCGATCGCAAAACGGCACTTTCGCCTCAATAGACGAAATCCGCGACACTTTCAAAGATGAATTTCCCAATGTCAGCGAAAAAGCTCTCAAAGAAGCTGTCAAAGTCAACAAAGCGCCTGGATTGTTCGACAAAATTATCTTTGCTGGTGGTTTCTTAGGCGCTGGGGCGGGGATAATTTGGCTGCTAAATCTGCCATTTCCGATGATTCGGTGGCCAGTCGCGAAGACAATGCCGATATTATTGTTGCCCAGTTTCATCAGTATGGATCACAATTACCGACAGGCGATCGCCCTTGTGGAACAATCGGATCAATTGATCAATAAAGCCACATCGGCGACTGATTTCGACTTAGGCGAAGTTAAATCAAAACAAGCGCAAAAACACCTCGATGCTTTGCCAGTTTGGTTTTTAGGTTATTACCCACAAACCTACTGCTCTTTTTTTGGCTGTACTTGGCGCTTTACTGTGGATGAATTTCAAACAGCCCGTAAAAATGTCGGGCGGATGGATGCGCAGATTTTCCAGCAAAAAAATGCTTTTACTCAGCTAAGCCAAGTCGAACAAAGTCTGGCTGGCGCCAAACAAGAGTATCAGCAAGCAAAAAATGCCGCTGATAGACAAAAAGCTAGCATAAATTGGCAAAGTGCGATCGACCAACTCAATCAAATTCCCGCCGAAACTCTAGCGGGAGAAACTGCTAAGAAAAAACTCCAAGCAGCAGAGAGAGACTTTCAAGCAATGGGCGGCGTAGCCACCGGTTCCGTGCGCGCCGACAACTTAATCGAAGCAGCAAAAGAATTTGCATTTTCGGCGGCTGTAGCATCGCAAAAACCGCCGCATCCAGCCGCGCAGTGGGAACAAATAGCAGGATTGTGGGAAGAAGGAATTAGCCGACTCAAAATGGTTCCTGTGGATAACCCGGGCTATCTTGACGCCCAAACTAAACTAGCTCAATATCAAAAGAATTTAGGAATTTCCCAGATTAGACTGCAAGCAGAAAAAGATTCTGCCAAAGCTTTGCAAGAAGCTAAAAGCTTGTTTGCTAACTTGCAAAATAGTGTCAATTCTCCCAGTCTAAATGGTGGTAACTCCCTGGAGCAGTTGCAACAAATTATCAATCAATTAGAATCTGTGAAACCCGGGACAACTGTTTATCCCGAATCCCAAAAATGGCTGCAATCTGCTCGGAAAAAACAGCAAGAATGGCAAAAAAAATAAAGCGTATCAGTCGCACACCTCGATCGCAATACCGCCAAATTTCCCTTCCTCAGCCCAACACTTGATGCCTTCAATATAGCAAAGGTGGCTGGGATATTCTTCTTTAGTATCCGCTAAAAACGCCAGAAAACCACCATTAAAGTCGTTAAAAAATTGTACCTTGCGCCCTTGACTGTCACAAGCTTTGCTACAGCAAGTCGAACATACTAGACGGGGATACCTTTCCCAATATGGTGATGGGATGGAACAGATGGGACAGGGCTTAAATTGTCGATCGCTCATAGCAAGATGCAATTAAAAAATATATCGATTACCAAGTCGGATCGACATACAGATTAATTGTAACTTGTGTTTTCCCCGAAGGTACACCGGAAATACAAGCACAAATTACTTGTCCATTCTCTAGTTCAACTTCGCAAGCGTGACAAGAACCCATCAAACAACCTGTAGGAATAGAAATCCCTGCACGTTTTGCTACATCTAGCAAAAGCTCTCCCGCTTCAGCTTCAACTGTTACATTATCTGGTAAAAAACAAATTTTTGTCATTCAACTTTAACCTCCAATAACAAACAACAGTCAACAGTCAACAGTCAACAGTCAACCAACTAACCTAAAATATGCTCGATATCTAAATGCTTTTCAACTGTATCAGCAAGAGATTCTAACAGAGTTTCTCGGTGTTCTCGGTAATTCGGAATACCTGTCGGTAAGGCACGGAGTCCGCGCTGCTGGCGCAAGTGATTTAACCAAGCTCGCCGCCAAGCTCCGTTGTCAAAGATGCCGTGCAGGTATGTGCCCCAAACAGATTGAGAAGTGTTGACAATTCCTAAACTCGGATCGTCAAATAGCGGTTGAGTCGAATTTGACTCCATCATTTGCGTTCTTCCTTGATGAATTTCGTAACCTGAAACTGCCAAACCGGGTTGAGGATAGTTGGATATTGCTGTCCGCTGGCGGGCAATTTTGTTGGGTGCGATCGCAGTTTTCAAAGGCAGCAATCCCAATCCTTCAAATTCTCCCTGTTCTCCCTCAATTCCTTCTTTATCGCTGATACTTTTTCCCAGCATCTGAAAGCCGCCGCAAACTCCCATGACTGTACCGCCAGCTACTAAATAATTTTGAATAGCTTTGGCCATACCTGTCTGGCGCAGCACCTGCAAATCGGAAATGGTAGTTTTAGAGCCTGGTAAAATCACGGCATCTGGATGGCCTAAATGGTCTTTTGGGCTGACATATTTGACTGTGACGGTAGTTTCCGACTCAAGGGGGTCAAAGTCGGTAAAATTGGAAATTCGGGGCAGGCGGATGACGGAAATATTTAGGTCGGTTTGAGAATTGGGGGAACGCCGATCGAGCAAATCGAGAGAATCTTCTGCCGGAAACACTTCGTCTATCCAAGGAATCACCCCAACTACGGGGATTCCCGTCCTTTCTTCTAGCCAAGTCAAACCGGGATCTAAGATGGATTTTTGTCCTCGGAACTTATTAATGATGAATCCTTTAATTAAAGCGCGTTCATCTGGATCGAGCAATTCCAAAGTACCGATGATGTGAGCAAAAGCGCCGCCGCGATCGATATCAACTACTAGCAAAGTCCGAGCATTCAGGTGTTTTGCTACTCGCATATTTGTCAAATCGCGGTGTTTGAGATTGATTTCTGCAGGGCTGCCGGCTCCCTCGCAAACAACCATGTCAAATTCTTGCCGTAGAAATTCTAAAGATTCCTTGATAGCTTGCCAGCCAATATCAAAATACTGCTCGTAATATTGAGATGCTCGGACATTTCCGACGGCTCTGCCTTTGATAATTAATTGAGATGTCATGTCTCCTTGGGGCTTGAGCAAAATCGGATTCATTTCTACCCAAGGTGCGATACCCGCAGCCCAAGCTTGGACTGCTTGAGCGTAGCCAATCTCTCCGCCGGCGGCTGTGACATAGGAATTCAGAGCCATATTCTGACCTTTAAACGGAGTTACCCGCCATCCGCGCCGAGAAAAGATGCGACACAACGCTGCAACGAGTAAGGATTTTCCTGCGTGAGAGGTTGTTCCCACGACCATAATTGCTTTCATATATTTAGGGTAAAAAGTAGATGGCACACAATAGAAGGAAGTTCGGCAACGAGCAAAGTACGGGATTTAACGGATGTAATATCGTTTCCGGCTGCGACGGAATGATAAGCGAGGAAACGGCAGTGCCGTTTCCCTACGCCAGATTAATTGTAGGGACACGGCACTGCCATTTCTTGATCTCGGGTAATATTAATTCCGATGCAACCGGAATTGATATAAGAAGGTAGAAAACAGAATTACAAAAATTCTGGTTTCTACTTTTTGCTTTTTGTCTCAAGATGAGGATTGATCTTTGTCGGATAGATTCTCAGACTTGGATTCATCGGCCGGTTGGGCAGCTTCTTTTATCTCCGAAGTGGGGGGATTCGGGCGAATCAATTCCGGTTGTTCTCCCGTTTCAGATAGTTTTTGATCTGTGGATTCGATCGACATAACTGTTACTGAAACCACTTCCACCGCGCTCAACTCGGGTTGTCCCGATGCTTCGATCTCGACAGGCGCTACTGAAACGATTTCCACTACAGTCATTTCTAAAGATACAGCAGGGGCTGGTGCTTCTGGTTCACTAATAGGGGACGGTGGTGTCTGGGTTTGGGCCGACGATCGATCTTCGATCGCACTTTCCTCTATTTTGCCAGAACTCGCAGTTTCTGCCGCCATCAACTCGGCCATTGCTTCCACATCGGTGGGAAACGGCACTATGCGGCTGGTTTCGGCTGTCACTTCGGCGGCGGCCTCGGCCAATTCTGTTTCGAGAATGGAGTCGATATCCGGTGCGGGAATTTCCGTTATTTTAGATGAGGCTGCGATCGACTCTCTCGTCGCTTTCGGTGTTGGCGTCTCGGGAGTTCCATCAGACTTGTTTTTAGCCGTACCCCGTCCCAACATACCACCTAGACTATTTATGAGATTGCCGAACAGACTTCCGAAACCTGCGGATTTTTTAGGGACTTTTGCAGGAGTTGAGCTTGCCTCTGGGGCTGCCGTTGGTGTCGCCGTTGGGGCAGCAGACTGGGTAGCCCTTGCCCTCCACATCTCGTCAAAATCATCTGTTTCCACGGTTGGGGCTGCCGTTGGTGTCGCCGTTGGGGCAGCAGACTGGGTAGCCCTTGCCCTCCACATCTCGTCAAAATCATCTGTTTCCACGGTTGGGGCTGCCGTTGGTGTCGCCGTTGGGGCAGCAGACTGGGTAGCCCTTGCCCTCCACATCTCGTCAAAATCATCATCATCAGTCTGCTGTTTTACCTCTGGCTGAGCCAGTAGAGGCTCCACAGTTGCTCCGGCGGCAATTTCTGAAAATTCTATAGGAAGAGGTAGAGGAGTGAAGCTGCTGGCTAATTCTGCTGGGGTGGGTGAAGTCTCAGCAGCAGGAGTTTCGACGGAAAATACCGGTATTTCTGATATCGAGGGAATCGCCGGCTGTTCCTTTACTTTTACTTCGCCCCGATCGACCGCAGGTGCGGAAACAACATCCGCTTTCGGTTTGGGCGATCGAACAAACTTAGGTTTTTTCGCTGCCGATTCTTTTTTATTACCAAACAAGCCCGCAAACGGCACGCCTGCTGCCAAATTCGCCGCCCCAGGAATCGGCGTTTGCTGAGCAACGGGCGTCACCAACCTGCGCAAAGTCAGGGTTTCCCAGGCAAACCAGCCCAGCATAGCTACGCCCGCCATTTGACCCAGCAGGAGAGCACCAGTAATTCGCCCCGCACAGGCCCATAAAATTAACGCATAAAAAAGTCCTACCCCGCTCCAGGTAAAATCACTTTTGCGGTGAACTTCTGGAAAAAAGAAGGCCGCCATATAAATACTGAAGCTGCCTAAACCGACCGCGAACGCCAGAATGTATGCAAGCATCTTGTCGGTACCTCCGCTGTGTCAAATAAACTTCTACGGGCTAATTCTACCTTTGAGAGAGACTCAACGGCTTCTTTCTCAAGGACAATTCTCGATTTGCAACGAAGCAGACGGAAGATTTTTTCCTCTCTCTCCCTCTCTCCCTCTCTCTCTCTCTCTTCCCCTCACGCCTGAAAATTTGGTCTGAAGCCTCCCCGTTTAAGGGGAAATCAAACAAAATGATTCATTGCTCCAATCCTCTTCTATCGACGGAAGAGGTAGCTGTCAACTGCCTGCCCTGAGCGTAGTCAACTGTCAACTGTCAACTGTCAACTGATGAAACCCTCTCCTGAGTCGTGATATTGGTCACTTAACTGCGCTTGTACGATCGCACTTGCCGTAGAAGATATTCTGTATGTTGTAGGTGTCAGAAGAATTATGCCCGCTGGGCGATATGTATTGGAGACAGTGCCATGTTTGAAAAACTGTTGTTAGCGGCCGCCTTAACCTTATCGGTTCAAATCTTTGCCGGAGTCAGCACTTCCACGAAATTACCGAAAACTTTGGTATTGCGATCAAGCGATCGTCCGACTCAAACCCTGAAACTTCCCTTTATTGCAGTACCTGTAGACTTCAAATCTAACGTCGAATCCTAATGATACGCGCCAGATCGTAGGTGTAAGTGCGATCGAACTCAGGCAGAGTCTGTCCATAACATTTTTTTAGAGCTGTTCTCTTTTATATTTAACCTTAAAATACTTTTGCGATCGTGATTAAACGATCAAAATAAATATATACTTTCCAGATAAAGCTCAAAGCTAATCAGGACATTGAGTATTAAATCAAAGAGAGTGAAAATGGGACTTAGCGATATTCTATTGAATGAAAACAACAGAGATACTTTTGTTGACGACTGTGTAAAGTTGATAGACAAACAAGTTGCGACCGCGCCGGGATTGGGTGGTCTTGCTCTAAAAGCAGCCTACTCTGCTGTCAAGGGGATACGATCGGACTATTGCGCCCAAGTCGTCGATCAACTTCTGCCCGAAATCTCGATCGCACTCGATCCGATGTGGACTGAAGCAGTAAACAATGGCAACCCAGTCGAATATCTAGCCCAAAGAAAAGCTCAAGTAGCAGACGAATTGCTCCAAATCAGCGACAAAAAAGCCGAGAACAGCACAAGAGCGGTTGTTAAAGGCGCCTATGCCAAACTCCGCCCCTCAGCTAAGACTTATGTGGAAAAGGGAGTGCCGGATTTAGCCGAAATTATTAATAAACATCATAGTGCGGCTTGATTCGTGAGCAACAGCAAAAAATAGAATTTCCAAAGCTGCGACTTCTACATCCTAATGACTACTAAAGGACTAAAGTCCAATGGCACTGAAAAAGTGAGCAAAAAAAAATCTGTAAGGCAAGATATACATAGATAATTGCCTGACAAACCAAAATATCTCTCTCCCGGCAATGCCAAATCGTGCGTGCATTCTCAAACAACAATTTTTGCAGAGCGTTGCCTCACCTTGGGAGAAGCTGCTGCCAGATTCTGAGGTAGGTGAGCTTCTAGCGAATGAGAAGATCAGGTACTACCAAAGCATCTACACACCAATAGTCACCTTGTGGGCGATGATATCCCAGGTACTCGCTCCCGACCAAAGTTTGAGTCAAGCCGTGAAGCGGATGAGTACGTGGCTGAGTGCGGCCGGAGTCAAGTCTCCTTCTTCAGACACAGGGGCATACAGTAAAGCTCGTAAGCGACTACCCGAAAAACTCGTTCAACAGTTAGTACCCATAGTGGCAGAATCGCTAGAAAAGCAAGTTCCCATAGAACAACAATGGTGTGGACGACGAGTGCGGGTATTAGACGGCACAACTGTGTTGATGAGTGATACTGCTGCCAATCAAGCTGAGTATCCGCAACACAGCAATCAAAAACCAGGGTGTGGATTTCCCATCGCTAAAATATTCGTAAGTAGGTCGGCGCGAAAAAAACCTAACTATATTAAAATAAGTAAACACAGAGAATATATCTACTGAGGTAACTCAATATATGGGCGCTAGATT
>ENA-OBIO01000165-OBIO01000165.1-metagenomes-genome-assembly--contig:-NODE-165-length-40804-cov-21.8117_pt1 | contig 40804 bp, 33 predicted proteins | sample MGYA00153383_OBIO01 | MGnify analysis MGYA00153383 | reverse complement strand
CACCGACCACCGCACCCACAACTCCACCCCTAAAACTAGCTGCTGCAAATTCTCCAGAAGAACGCGCTAGAAACCAGGCTCTCTATCAATTTGATGATGGCAGCCAGCCGGGAAGTAAGGCGAACCGAGATGGAAGTCAGGGCCGAGTCTTAACTTGGTTCGGCAGCCCAAAGCAACAAGAGAACTTTGGTAAGACCAAAATCCTACCTGTTGAGTTTCCAGAACGCTCGAAACCTGCATTCGAGCTGCCCTATCCAGCAGCAACGTTACCGCTGAGAAATTATCAGGAAACCATCCTAGGATTCATTACCCATCCAGAAGGGGCTGTGCTAGACCAGCCTGAAATCCTACAGAGCAGTGGATATCCCAAATTGGACCTAGCCGCGATCGAGGCTGTCAAAAAAACACCCTTCCCAAAAACGCCCAATGGTCAGTCTTTCGTCTATCGCCTAAAATTTAAATCCCCGACCTAGGACGAGCTACGGCGGCGGATAACTGCGCGATCGCATTCACTTTACATGAGGGCAACTCCAGACTCCTCCCTAGCGACTAAGCTCGATCGCGAACGACCGAATCAGTTGGAAGACACAGCAAATTATCCCCTTGGGTTTTGATCATGCCCTTTTGTCGCAGCTTGCCCATAAGCCGAGTGACTGTCACCCTTGTCGATCCGATCGCACTGCCAATCTGCGCATGGGTCAGCGGGAAGGGCAAACAGTAACCCTCCTCAGTCGGTTCGCCATATTCCTCAATGAGCAACGTTAAAAAACCTAAGAGACGATCGATCGTCCGACGCTGCCCGAGAGTGCTCAGCCAAAGCAACTTACGCTGATGCTGATAGCGAAACGCATCTAACACCTCCCGGCGAAAATGAGGCCAATTATCCAAATCGTTCCAGTAAAGCCAAATTACAGAAGTCTGATCCACATGGGCATAGCTCTGAAGCGTAAAGGGTGACTGCGCCACCACCTCAAAAGGCTGTCCTGCCCCCACAAACCCCAAAAACGCCTCTTCCGGAGCCGTCCGTGCAGCGCGCGTGCCACCTGTGGCATCGACCTGCGCCGTCCCAACTAGTCGAATGGCACCTCGCTGCACAAGGTACAACAAGCCGGGGCGCGTCACGATTTTTTCGTCTTTACCAAAGGTCCGGCAGCGGTAATGTTCTTGCGCCCAGTCAATGATCCGTTGCCAGGTTAAAAATGGGCGGGCAGAGTCGGGGGATTGTGAAGATGAATACATATAAAAATGGAAATTTGATGAGGGAACTGATGCTACGATCGCCCGACTAGCGGCACGACCTGTATCTCGCTAAGACCACCACACCCAATTTAGGAATGTCCGATTGTTGAGATGACCCTTAATAGCCTACGTACATTCTTGCGAGTTCGACTTCATACCGCAATCTCCCTGATGGTAGATATTGCGGATTCTACGGAGAGTCTGTCGTCACCCCAGTCCCGTATAAACCGATCGTCCTCATCTCATTTTACCGCCATTGCACCCCTGGAAATCCGCCTTCAGCGCCTCTCTGGCATTAGTCCCGTTCGGTATCAGTCTGCGATGGCGCTTCAACTTGCCTCAAAAACAACGGTTCGGCCCCAAGAACTCGCGATGGCTCTTTGTGATGCTTACGATACATTAGCCCCCCCCCTAATCGGACCCTCTTGGCCATTCTCGATCGCAGCAAATGCTACTGGATGGTTGACCTTATCCCTGTCCTGTACGAGTCTGATGGCTTTTCTTGACCAAAGCCTGAGTCATTGGTCTAGTGGTTCATCCATACAGCCTCACGATTTTCCGTTCCTCATCTGGCAAACCGATCAGCGCTGTCAGTCCCTACGATTGCACCTAGAGCGCCATCCGGTGCAAGCCCCCTCAAAGGATGCCCCCCCATATAATGAGTCCCTTCTCCAGTGTGGCCCAACCCAATCGGCCTTCAGCGCACTTATGGAAGCTCTCCTGGATTGGATGGATGACGAAGGACCGTCTAAAACGCCTCACAAAGCCTTGATTCGAGTTTGCCAATGCCTGGATCGCCTGCATCAGCAGGTGCCGCTCTTTCATCCTCACACCACCCAACACACGCAGCATCAGTTTTTGAAAAGTTTGGCCTGGGTGCAAGGCGCAATCCGGCATGAGGTGGTACTGATGAATGAGATAAGCAATTCTGATGGTCAATTGAGACGATCGGGGATGACAAACTCAGGATCATCAGATATATTCTAGAGGTGTGAGGAGCGAATAATATAAAAAAGGTACCGAGACGAAACACGGCCAGTCGTCGGTACCTTTTTTATATTCTATTTTTATTCGGTCACAATTATTTCAGGCATTGAGTAATAGGGCGTTGAGAGCTTTTGCAACCCCGTCTTCCTCTGCCGAAACCGTTACCCAGTCTGCCTTCTGTTTTACAGGTGTGGGTGCATCGCCCATCGCAATGCCAATCCCGGCGTACATCAACATTTCGAGATCGTTAAAGTTGTCGCCGATCGTCATAACTTGATGAGACTCTAACCCTAGAACTCTTTCAGCTAAGTACCGCACGGCGTCGCCCTTGTTTGCTTGAGGGTGGGTGGCTTCTAAAAACGTGGCGGAGGAGGTGGTGAGGTGCAAAGGTTCGGGCGGGGTGAGGGTCTTCAGTTCAACTAAGCACGATTGAATAAGCTGGGAGTCGGGACCGAGGGCAAGAAGCTTGGTGGGAGGGGTGGCGAGGGTCGATCGTAGATCGCCTGCGGCAACGGGTTTTATGCCTGAGCGCGAACTGTAATGCTTCGTATGTGCGGTAATGTCCCGAACATGGAGCCGATCGCCAATATAAAGATGGACGTCAATGTGATCGCGCAAATGGGGCTGCTCAAAATAATCCAGTAAATAAGTCACTTGAATCGGCGTAAGTTTCCAATGTTGAAGCAGTGAATCGCTTGTAGTATCTTGGATCCAAGCTCCCTGATAGGCAATTAAGGGAAGTGTTGAGTTGAGGAGTTGATGGAACCGTTTGGCGGAAGAATACATGCGTCCGGTTGCGATCGTCACAGCAATCCCCTTAGCCTGAACAGCCTTTAGCGCCTCTAGAACCGGGGGTGAAATATCGTTCGATTGACCTGAAATAGTGCCGTCAATGTCCACGACAAGTAGCCGAATGGCTTGGGCACGAGCTTGCAGCGTAGAGAAGTCGATGGATGGATTTTGGGCAAACGCAGTCATAGGGAAAATGCTGAGAACAGCATCGGTAAGGTCTCCCTTTGACTATAAATCCTCTAGGGTTGCGATGGGTTTAGGGTTCGGATTCGATCTAGCAAAACAGTCGGCAAGACCACAGCTTCCGTCGCGGCGGTGTACCAAAGTCCGGCTTCGGGGTAAGCATTAGCGCGATCGTTGGAGGATGATCATGCCATCACCGACCACGGGATTTCGGGCGAGAACCGCTCCATCAGAGCCTTCAAGCTGTATTTGGGTAAAGCCTTTGACTTGGGCGATGACCAGAAGGCTGTTGGCAAGTTTGTCTTGGGTCGATTCGGCAGTTGCATACCACTGGTTATCCAATGTGATCGCAAGAAAGTGACTATCGAATTGGGGCCGGATACCGACGATCGCATTGTCAATGATCGACCCTGCGATCACATCTAGATCTTGACGGAGTTTGGCGCGCTTCTGAGCATCAGGACTGAGAATCTCGGGAGTTAGGAAGGAAGGTGTGACAGCCGGGGGGCGATCGGTTGGGGCGACAGGTTGAGCGATCGGAGAACTCAGGTCACTGGGAATAGCGATTGAAACGCTCTCTCTATCTGAGCTGTAGTCTGCATTGTAGTCACGGGAGAGAGCCGTTTTGCCAGATTGACGGCTTGGTTGATTGGTTTGACGGCTCGGTTGGCTAGGTGAATTGGGTGGGGGCGCAGCTTGACCCGAGGGCACAATCGACACAAACCAGAGAACTAACAACAGGACGCCAACCAAGATGCCCGAAAGACTACGATCGCTGAGGGGCTGAAAGGACTCCGGTAATCGAGGCCGAAGCAGCGTTAAAAGTCGTTGCCACAGGGGCTGAGCTTTGCTCCACAGGGAGTCGGTGAGACGTTTGAGGGGCGTCCAGTCGATCGCTTGTGCGGGGACGGTTCCTCGGGCTTGGGCCGTTCTCTCTTGGAATTCGAGCTGGGTACTCCACGTTTGGAGCGATCGAGTCAAGACCTGCATCCCTTGGAGAAGGGTGGGACGGGCCTGAATCCAAGATCGCCCTGCCACCTGGGCGATCGTTTTTAGCGCGACGTTGGCCGAAGTCTGAACCGATTGCACGGTGGAGGGTTTGGCGCTTTTCTCGGGGTTTTCAGGCATTCGGGGGTCTCCAACGTCATTCCAACGTCATCAGGTGTAATCAATTCTACCGTTCACTCGCTATATTAATTCTAGTTGAAATCCTAGTTCAATCCGGCTCCAGTTCAATCCGACTCCCATTCAATCAGGTTAATGAGAATGAAATTCACACGACGATATATGTTGGGCTTGGCGGGGTTGGGAAGTATGGGACTGGCGATCGCTGTCTCTGGACGATCGTTTGGGAAATCACTGATCTCCCAAGCCAGAACCATTCAAGATGCCAGTAAAGTCAACTCCAATCTCCCTGATGTTCCGTCTCAAGAGCCTCCGTTACTGCGGTTTGTGGCGACGGCTGACACGGGATCTGGAGACAAAAATCAGTTTGCAGTGGGCGAGGCGATCGCTCGTTATCACGATCAAAATCCTTTCAAGCTTGCTGTTTTGGGCGGCGACAATATCTATAACAGCGGTGATATTGCCTTAATTGGTTCGACCTTTGAGCAGCCTTACGCTAAGGTTTTGGCGCGGGGCGTTAAGTTTCGGGCGTGTCTCGGTAATCATGACATTCGGACCGCCAATGCTGTCCCACAGGTCAACTATCCTGGCTTCCACATGGATGGACGCTACTACACCTATAGCGATGGTCCTGCGCAGTTTTTTGTGCTCGATACCAATGGCAACATTGATTGGAAAGCGCAGATGGATTGGCTAGAGACCACGTTAAAGGCGAGCACTGCAAGCTGGAAAATCGTCTATGGCCATCACCCTATCTACTCATCTGGACATTACGGCACGGATCCAGCCTTCGTAGCCCGGTTCACACCCTTATTCAAAAAATATAACGTTAATCTTTACATTAACGGTCACGAGCATCACTACGAACGCAGCAATCCGATCGACGGCACCACGTACCTCATCACAGGCCATGGCGGCGCAAGTCTTCGTCCCGTAACCGCCAAACCGCCCACAAGTGCCTTTGCTGTCTCTCGATTTGGGTTCAGCACCGTAGAAATCTGGACCGATCGCATGGTCATTCAAGGCATCGGCACCGACGGCACGGTCTTCGATCGGGGTGTCGTGATGAAAAAGGCATAAAACAGCAGGTTTACTCCCGCAGGTACCCCGGACGATCGCGCTGGGTTTGGGTCAGTTCGGCCTGAAGCTTATCCCACTGCGATGCCTCTATTGTGGCAATCATCTCGTCTAGATTCGATCGATAGCGTCTTAATGCCACCAGCAGTGCAGGCGAATTAAACTCGGCCATTAACCGACCCAGTTCAGGATTGCCGCCGCCGACCCGACTGGTATCGCGAAATCCCGAACTCGCGAGCTGTTGCGCTAAGGTCCGAACCTCAATCTCCTCTTCTCGGGTACAGGCTTGAATCAAACTCGCACTCACCATAACCGGAAGATGCGAAATCAGGGCCACTGCGCGATCGTGGGCCGCAGGTGTGCATTCATACAGCACCGAACCCACCGATTTTGCCAAGCCAGATACTACTTCAACTGCCTCTCGGAGCGTCTGTGCGGTCGGCGTCAACACATAAGGATTGCCAACAAACAACCCCGATATCGCCGCCTGAATTCCACTTTCAGCGGTTCCCGACATGGGATGTCCTCCTACAAAAGGATTTGAGACCGTTTTCATCGTCATTATCGCCTCTACAATAGAAGCCTTAACTGAACCAACATCCGTTAAAATTGCCGTTTTCGAGAGAAAAGGCGCGATTTTTACGATGGTGTTTACAATTTTAGAGAGAGGCGTACAGATAAACACCACCTCACAGGTTTTTAAAATCACGGCATCCTCGCTAGCATCGTCCACAGCTCCCCGTACGATCGCCAACTCGCAAGTGCTGCGGCGTTGACTAAGGCCCATCACTCGATGGCCTTGCGATCGTAGATCTAACCCCAAGGATCCGCCAATGAGTCCCAATCCCACAATTCCAATGTCCATGGCACCTTTAAATTGCGTCAGGGAATACTAGCACTAAGTTTGAGGCTACGTTTGAGAACCGAGTGAATGAATGCTATGGGTCAGAGTGTAAGCATGAGTCCCAACGAATTACTCGCTCGATATAGAGCGGGAGAACGAGAATTTTCTGAAATCAGGTTGATTGAAGCCAACCTAAGCGGGGCCAATCTTAAGGGCATAAACCTGAAGGGGGCCGTTCTCAAAATGGTGAACCTCAGCGGCGCTAATCTGTCGGAGGCAAATTTATCGGAGGCCAAGCTCAACCTGACCAAGCTCGGAAAAGCCAACCTCAGCCATACCAATCTTCAAGGCATCAATCTCAGCGTTACTAACCTTACTCTCGCTGATCTCCGAAACGCCAATCTCCAACACGCCACCCTAATCAAAGCCGAACTTCAGCGCGCCAACCTCTCCCAAGCCAATCTCCAAGGCGTCAACCTCACCAACGCCAATCTTCAGGACGCAAAGTTTTGCCGCACCAATCTTCAAGGCGCAAACCTCAGCCGCACCGATCTGCGTCGATCGTCGATGATCGCCGCCAATTTGGAACAGGCTAATCTTCACAACAGCGACCTGAGTTTTGCCGATCTCACCGGGGCAAATCTGCACCAAGCTGAACTGCGCCAAGCCAACCTAAGCCGGGTTAACTTCCAAGGCGCAAACCTCCAAGCTGCCAATCTCCGGTGGGCCGACCTCTCGGGTGCGGATCTTCGGTGGGCCGACCTCTCGGGTGCTGTTCTCAGTGGGGCAACCCTAACGGGCGCGGATCTCTCAGGGGCAACGCTGCTCGCAACGACTTTGGTCCATGTGGATTTGACGCGTGCTAATCTCTCTAACATCGACTGGGCCGGGGCCGATTTCTCTGGTGCTCACATGACAGGTACAAAACTGTATGGTACAAAGCTGCACGGTGCTAAGCTCGGTGAAATCACCTGTCGCTGGCTTGATCTGAGCTTAAACGGCGATCGATCAACGGTCTATTATTTCCAAACGGAAGATGCCTACGAGTTTTTCTATCGATCGGCTCCTACGGTCCAGATTACCCTCGACGACTGCCTCGATCCCGACTCCCATAGTCTCTTGGCAGCCACCTATCGCAAGCTCTCTCGGGTCACACCCATCCCTGCGCCCAATATTACCGTGTCGCGTCATCGCACCATATTGAGCTTTGAACTAGAAAACGATCGTGATTTATTCCTGATGGCAGCGGCGGGGATTTTTCCGTTTCAAGATGCCGCACTAACCCAAGATAGTCTTCAGCAGATTCTCACGGCCAGCGCGCAAGATTCAGAGATTCAAGATTCGGGCATTTTGTCATCCCTCAAGCTCCTCCAAGATCTCATGCCCATTCTGCATCAACTGCGATCGAATCTAGACCATCCCTTTTTTCAAATTCCGACTGACACGCAGGTGGTGAATTCAGAGGGACATCGCTTGACCCTTTACCGGAGTCCGCTGTTCAGTAAGCGATCGGTCCCATTTTTCCAGCGGGAAGACGAATTCAAAGCCAACGCCCTCCCTGCTTTTATTCAACCGTCAACGGAGCAAATCCGCCGGTTCACTACCGCTTTTCGCCTAGGAACACTCTCGTAGTCCTAGGCTTATTGAGTAAAAGTCCTGTAAGTACAGATTATTAATACAAGTATACCGCTTCCGTTTCGTCCAGATTGAGTGTCCGGTTATCAAGCTTATTTGCTAGGGTGACGTTAACGACGAGGGTGTTAGTCTTGGCAGTGACGGAGACGGTGTAAGCCACGAGGTAGTTGCTTTCCTGAGGATTAATATTGACGAAGACAGGGGTAGAAAAGTTGGTGAGAGTAACGGATTTACCGGGTTTTAGAGTCCGAAAATCCGTGTGCGTTGTAATCAAATAATCGAGCGTTATACCCGTTTTGTTGTTGACTTCAATGCGTTGAGGTTTGTCCGTCATCAGTCGCGCTGCGGGAACCTAGAAGGAAGCATCGGCGGGTTTTTTGGAGTTTTCTAGGGGCTTTCTCGGCTGAGCGCGGCGCATCGGCGGGTTTCAATGATGTTGCAGACCCTGCAAGCGTGACCGGAACGATCGCACCTAAAGCCATGAAGGCAAGGGCGATCGAAACCAATGGTTTACAATGAGAGACTCGATCGCTGAGTAAAGCTTGAGATTTAATCATGCAAAAGCACCTCTAAGTCTTGGACTAATGAGTCTGTGTACAGGCTACTTTAGTCCAGAATATTTTAGTACGAACTACTTTTAGTACAGACTACTTTTAGTACAGACTACTTTTAGTACAGACTATTCAAGTGCGACTATTTTAGGACAGCTTCATTACACCGATTGAGCACACCAAATCTGAGTCCTTCGTACACCGTATTTTAGAACACCGTGTTTATGCTGTTTGAATCCGATCACTATTGGTTACGTAATGCGAATGTGCCTGCATCGCTAATTATGGGCGGGTCGAAGTGGACGCCTCGGAAGCCACCCGTAGATAATTTGCTGACGGTGGATATTGAGATTCAGGATGGGCTGATTTCGACCATTATGGCGGCGGGGACGTTTACGAGTGTGAGCGCGCCATCGGTGGATCTTCAGGGCGGTATGGTCTGGGCCTGCTTTGCAGAACTGCATACTCATCTAGATAAGGGTCACACCGAAGGCCGATCGCCCAATCCCGATGGGTCCTTTGCGGGGGCGCTAGGAGCGGGTTCCAGGGATGCGAAGAAGTATTGGAGTGCGGAGGATGTGTATCGGCGGATGGAGTTTGGGCTGAAGTGTAGCTATGCCCATGGGACTCGGGCAATTCGGACGCATATTGATTCGGCGGGGAAACAGGGCTTGGTAAGTTGGGAGGTGTTTGATCAGTTGCGACTTAAGTGGGCCGACAGGTTACATCTTCAGGCGGTGGCGCTGGTGTCGTTGGATCATTATCTGACGCCTTCGGGGGAGAAATTAGCGGATTTGGTGGCCGAAAAAGGTGGCATCTTGGGCGGTGTTGCGTTTACGAATCCGGATTTGGAGGCGCAAATCGATCGATCGTTTGTGTTAGCAAAATCCCGGAAATTGGCCCTAGATTTCCACGTTGATGAAAACAACGAACCCGATTCAAAATGTTTAAGATTAGTAGCAGAAGCGGCTATTCGACATCGCTATAAAGGGAAGGTTGTGTGTGGACATTGTTGCAGTTTGTCGGTGCAGCCTGAGGAAGAAGTTGCAGAGACGATAACCCTTGTAAAGAAAGCTGGAATTACGGTGGTATCGCTTCCTATGTGTAACTTATATCTCCAAGATCGATCGCCCAGCAAAACGCCCTACTGGCGCGGTGTGACCCAGCTTCACGAGTTGAAAAAAGCGGGAGTTCCGGTGGCGATTTCGAGTGATAATTGCCGCGATCCTTTTTTTGGATTTGGCGATCATGATGGATTAGAAGTGTTTAATCAATCGGTCCGAATTGCCCACCTCGATCGGCCCTATGGTGACTGGGTGAATGCTATTACGCTAACGCCAGGAGAAGTGATGGGGCTTCCCACCGTAGGACAGATTGGGGTAGGATTGCCTGCGGATTTGATTTTATTTAAAGGTCGATCGTTCGGGGAATTGTTATCCCGAAGTCAGCACGATCGGATTGTGCTGCGGGAGGGCCGACCGATCGACCAGACGTTGCCGGATTATGGGGAACTGGATGATTTGATGAGTTAGGTGATTTCTAATAAAAAACTTACCTAGAATTCCCCGGCCACCGATTCTGGGGGAGCATGATTCCGAAGCCCCCAAAATTGGAGGCTAGTGGGCCTCCGGTAAACTTATTCCTAGAAATCACCTAAGATGCCAAATCTGAATCTTTCCATCATCTTGTGCATTGATCAGCATACTACCATCATGACTAAATTCAAGTATGCCAGTACCAGAGAATGTGTGAAGACAACGTACTTTGAGCAAGGCTGAGTTCTCACGTTTAATGGACCAGATCTTAATTTCACGATCGTTTCCAATACTAGCGAGTACATTAGATCGGGGATTAAAGGTAAGCGATCGAACCGCTGTTTGATGGGCTTTAAAACTAACTAATTCTTTACCTGTCTGGAAGTCCCAGATTTTGATCGTTGAATCACTACCACCACTAGCAATCATAGTTTCATCGTCATTCAGTCCGATCGTATTGACCCATCCCTGATTCGTCAGAATGACTTGGGGTAAACTCCAGCCTGATAAGCTCCAAATCCTAAGAGTTGAATCTGCACTACCGCTAGCTAAGTGTTGACCATCTCGGCTAACGACCATAGAAAAAATCGTATCTTCATGTCCTTTGAGCGTTCGTTTCAGTTTCTCTTGAATCACCGCACGATGATCGTTTCTCCACACTCGAATGGTCCGATCGTAACTTCCACTGAAGGCCAGTTGACTATCTCTACTCATGGCTAAACATTGAACTAAGCTCTTATGACTATTCGCAGCCGAAGATTGACGAAAAGTTCCAATGTATTGATAGCTCTCTAAATTCCAAATTGAAATATCTTGATGATTCGACCCAATCAATGTCTTCCCATCTAAGCTAATCGCGATCGCTTGTACAGGTCCCGTTAGACAGAAATAGTGGATCACATTTCCCGAAATCAAATCCCAAAGTAGAATGGAATGGTCATCACTGCCCGTTGCAACTAGTGTGCCATTCGGATGAAGGGCGATCGCATTAATCGATTTTGAATGATGATGTAAGGTATGCAAACAAGTCCCAAAAGGACGTTCTTGAATCTCCGCACGATGTAAGTTATGTTGCTGCTGACGGTTGAACTCTACTTTAACCCGCTCAAGTTCAGCATCAGCATCCCACTTAAGAAATTGAACAAGCTGATCGTCTTCTCCCAAGGTAAGTTCTAAGAATGCCTCTGTGTAAGCTTGCTGATATAGACAATCCTCATCAATCTTAGCCGCCATCCGATCGAAGGCTTGATGGGCTGTTTCTTGCGGACCCGAATCTAACATCTTTGCCAGACCATAGACACCCAAACCAACTACACCACCCGCAATCCCAAAACTACCCAATCCAAATTTAAACGCCCCAAAGCTTCCAGCAACACCGAGACTCCCGATGGTGTGAGAAATCCCCATACCGCCTACAATGCCTAAGCCAACAGATCCAATTGCTGTTCGATCGCCCTGAGCCAGTGCCGTCAGCGCCCCATAAGTGGCTGCACCGATAATAGCTCCAGCCCCGACAATCGGTAATGCTCCTAAGCTTGCCCCTCCAAAACCCCCGATGATTCCTATTCGGCCTATTTTCGCTGCGAATAAACCGCCCGTTACTGCACCATTAATTAGATATGCAGATCCTACAAAAGTTTGATTAGGCATAATAGTATTTAACGGACTATATTTTAGTCTTAGGTAAAATATAGCATAAAAGACGCTTGTGGATGCTGTTGGTCCGCAGTCTTTAATCGCTTCGGTGAACTATTGAGGATTGATTGGGGTTGTCTGTTCGAGGAAGATTCGATGCCAAATGGTGCGATCGTGATTTCAATGACCGATCATACTTTAAACAAATCTTTAGGCAATCCTGACGTAGGGATGATCGATTGTCCTTAATGTTATTTCTAATAAAAAACTTACCTGGAGGCACCTACTCCCCCAAATTTTGGGAGCCTCCGGTAAACTCATTCCTAAAAATCGCTTTAGAACTTTTGACCGACGCCGAATTGGACTCGGTTTTCACCGCGATCGTTGAACCCCCAATCAGCCCGCAACATCCCAACTACGGGAACCTTGACTCGTAAACCTGCTCCATACCCAAATCCACTGCCGGACCTGCCGCGCTGAATTCCGGGTGCGCCTAGGACCGAAGCGCTCGATCCTAGATCCGTCCCGTAGTCTGCAAAAAGAGTCCCGCCAACGGTTTCGTTTAAAATCGGGAATCGGTACTCCGCCGAGGCGAGGGCGTAACTTTTCCCAATGCCAACTTTTCCCTGCTCGAAGCCTCGGACCGAATTCACGCCACCGAGCAAGTAGGCTTGGCTAGGGGGCAAGTCGCCTAAGGTGGTTCCGCCTTGGACGTTGAATGCGAGAACATCTTGGTTTTTACCGTCTTTTTTGCCAAACAGATTTACGGGAACATATTGGCTGTAGTTGGCAGAGAGTCGGTTGGCGAAGAGGTTGCCGACGCCGAGGGGGACGTATTGTTCGGTGCTGAGGCTGATGAGAGACCCTGATTTTGGGTCGAGGGCGCTGTCGCGTCGATCGCTGCTGAGGCTAGCGGTGGCGCTGTAGAGATCGTCGAGACCTGTACCGCTTTTGGAGAGGGGGTTGCCAGCGGCGTCGGTTTGAACCAGGTTGCCAGCGGCGTCGCGAGCGCTTTGGCGGGTGTAGTTGACGCCGAGGTTGGCATTCCAGTTTGGGGCGATCGGTTTGTTGAAGGTAATCCCGCCGCCAAAGCGTCCTTCGCGAACATCCTCTCCGGTCGCAAGCTTGATATCGCCATCAAAAACGCGAGAGAGTCCTCGGTTGCGGGCACCTTGCAGGCTGTAGCCCCAGGTGTCAGGCTTGGCTTCGCGGTAGGGGTTGGCAAAGCGTCCGTCAAATTGAAAGTCTTTGGTGCCGACGATGACATTGCCGCCAAGTTGTTGCCCGACTCCGCCAAAGTTGAAGTCGCTGTAGGAGACGTTGCCGTAGAGTCCGGTGTCGCTGCTATAGCCGCCGCCGAGGTTGGTTCGACGCAGGGGTTGCTCAAGTAGGTTGTAGACGACAATAGCGTTACGCAAGTCGCCTTCTAGGGACACTCGTCCACCGCCGAAGAGTCCGGTCCGAACGAGACGGTTGAGATCCTCTTGGGCTACGGATTCTTTGAATGCAGCTCCAGGCTTGAGTCCGATCGATTCTCGAATGTAGCTATCTTGCGTGCGGCCTGTGATGGTCTTTCCGTTGGCGTCTTGAGTTTGGCCTGTTTCATCAATGAACCGAATTTTGATGTCGCTGATGTTGCCTTCTGCGACCGTGACTTTCATCACGCCTTCTTTCGTTGACGTGAGTCCGACGACACGGGCTAGGGTGTAGCCTTGATCGTCGTACCATTTCTGAACATCACGCACGCCTTGATTCAGCTTCGAGGGTTGGACCGCGTGGTTGAGCTGGGATGCGAAAAGTTGGGTGGCGGTGTTTTGGGTGAGAATTTTTGCATCGACAAGCTGGATGGAGCGTGCGATGACGGGGGAGAGATTGAACACCACATCGACACCTTTCGCGTTCATCGTGGGGTTCGCTGCGGCTTGAGAAAAGAGTCCCGTTTCCAAGACGGCTGCGACATCTTCTCTAATCGTTATGCCGTTAGTCATTTTTCCGGTCTGCGTCAGAATAACCTGCTGGGCGATCGCTTTAAGTTCTGGATCAACTCCGAGAATTTTTACATCTGTCGTCGGAGTTGCGATCGATTCAGGTAATGTTTTAGGAAGCGCTAGAGTTGTTGGTTTTACAACTGGCTTTACAGATGCTTTTGCAATGGATTTAGCATCTAGTTTGGCAACAGTCTGAACCTGCGGGTCTGCGATCGGAGTTACGATTGGTTGGATAATCGATTTTACAATCGGTTTGATGACAGGTTTTATGGTAGGTTGAACAACGGGTTGAGGAGTAAGTTCTTGAATCGGCTGAGGAACAGAATTAACTGCAACTAGAACAGGTTTAGCAATGGATTGAGGAACATCAGAACGATCGGCAGCGGGCTGGATGGTAGGCGTCCCTTGAGGCGTAGGGGCCAAAAACTCGGGAACTTGAGCTAGCGTTTCAGGGGATGCGACCGTTTTTTTGGCAGGAATGGCGATCGCATCAGCGTCAGTCTGAATCATCACATCCGCTGTGGGCGCAGCGATCGGGATGGCCGTTGCATTCGAGGGAAGTTGGGCGATCGAGACGGCTGTGAGCGCAGTGGCAGCAACGTAAGTGAAACGCATAGGTCAAGTACTGGAGTCGTGAGTGTAGGAAGCGAATTGAACAGGCGTCGGTGAACGTCTGATGCTTTACCTGACTCCGCATTCTTTAGGATTGTTCCGGGGTTGGGGCACAGACCGATCGTTAAAGTGGCACCTAGAAAAAAGATAGTTGGAAACCTATTAGCTAGCTCATCCTCTTAACCTTTCCAATCTTTGGATAAGATAGATACATTAGACGAAATGGTCTGCAATATGACTGTGGTGTCAGAGCAAAAACTCAACATTGTTTGAACTGAACAAGAAAGCTCGATCGCAGGAACCCGAGTCACATTTTGTGACGTGATGGATGACCTGAAAGTGACCCGATCGCGCCACAATATCGCCCTCACCCCTGTATGCAATTAGTGCAATAAATTTACGCAATAAATCGGACAAATTTGTTCTTGCCAAATTGGAGAACTTGGCCGACTAAATCCTCGGCGGTCTCAAACGTAAAGTTAGGATCAACCACTTTTTCGCCGTTCAGCTTCACGCCGCCGCCTTGAATTTGGCGTCGGGCATCGGAACTGGTTTTGCATAGGCCCGAGGCGCTAGTGAGATAGAAGATTTTGGCCGGAAATTCGATCGCGCTTACCGAAAATTCCGGCACCGAATCCGCCTGCGTTGACCCACCAATCAAATTGATCGCATCCGTTTGAGCTTGGATGGCCGCCGCTGAACCCTGATATTGACTTACGACCTCTAGGGCCAAAATCTTTTGCTGTTCACGAGGGTTGGGCGGCAAGGCCGTAAAGTCTAGATTCGTGAGCAATGTAATGTAGTTTTCGATCAACGCATCGGGCGTTTTTTCGAGCTTGGAATACATTGTCAAGGCATCTTCGTTGAGGCCGACGTAGTTCCCGAGGGATTTCGACATTTTTTGGGTGCCGTCGGTGCCGATCAAAATCGGCATCAGCAAGCCAAACTGCGGCGTCATCCCAAAGTGCCGTTGCAGATCGCGCCCTACCGCAATGTTGAACTTTTGATCCGTGCCGCCGAGTTCCACATCAGATTTCACCGCTACTGAGTCATAGCCCTGCATCACTGGGTACAGGAACTCATGAAGGAAAATCGGATTGCCTTTGTCATAGCGATCGCTAAATCCTTCCTTCGCCAACATTTGGCCCACCGTCATCGTCCCTAGAATCTCCAAAATCTTCGTCAAGTCCATCCCCGCTAGCCACTCGGAGTTGTAGCGAATCTCCAAGCGTCCCGGCGTCTCAAAATCCAAAATCGGACGCATCTGCGCGAGATAGGTCTCCGCGTTAGCTTTCACTTGGTCTTCAGTAAGCTGCTTGCGAACTTCGGACTTTCCAGTGGGATCGCCGATTCGGGCGGTGAAGTCACCGATAATCAGCACAGCCGTGTGGCCCGCGTCTTGAAACGATCGCATTTTCCGTACTGGAATGCTGTGGCCCAAATGAATATCAGACCCCGTCGGATCGATACCTAACTTGATTCGCAGCGGCTGGTTGCACTGCAAAATTCGGGCTTCTAGGTTCTCATCAACGTTGGAGGACGCGGGGACCGACGGAAAAACTTCAACGGTTCCCCGATGTAGCCAATCAAAAGTTGCAGCCATAACCTAAATCGTCACTTCCTGTAAAATACCGTGAAACTACTATAGTAGAGAGATGGCGCTGACACACATTGGAGTAGATTTTGACAAAAATTGCGTCAATCATTTCAGCTTCGACTATCCTACTGGGACGCAATCAAGCGGCATAGCTGGAATGGTCCTAACATTCGATCGCTGGCATCGGGGTTCATTCAGTTCATCACCTAATTCATATTTCCCCAGAGAGAATCGCCGTGTCGTCGAAGACCTTCCCCAAACACAACTCAGATGATGAATCGGCGGTCCAGTTTTTGGGCGGCGTCACCAAAGTAGCAGGTGGAACGCTGCTGGGACTGGTCTTGTTGACAAGTTCAGTGGTGGCCGGGGGCTTGGTGGGGCTTGCCATCAGCTTTCGCAATTTGCCAGATGTCCGGGTATTACGCAACTATGCTCCCAACGAAACAACGCACATTTATGATGTGAAGGGCAAGCACCTAGCCAGTCTCCACGGTGAAGCTAACCGTGAGGTGGTGCCCCTAGACGAAATTTCGCCGCACCTGAAGCGATCGGTGTTGGCCATTGAGGATAGCTATTTCAATTCCCACATTGGTGTGAATGCAAACTCCATTGGACGGGCAGCAAAGGCTAACTTTACAAAGGGCGAAACGGTGGAAGGGGGATCGACTCTGACGATGCAGCTCGTGAAGAATCTATTCCTGACTCAGCAGCGGGCTGTCACCCGGAAGGTTGCGGAGGCGGTGCTGGCCTTAAGGGTAGAACAGGTGTTCAAGAAGAGTGAAATCTTTGAAATGTACCTGAACCAGATCTACTGGGGACACAACAACTACGGCGCAGAAACCGCTGCTCAGAGTTATTTTGGCAAGTCCGTCCGGGAACTCAATCTCGCTGAATCGGCCATGATGGCCGGGGTGATTCAAGCTCCTGAAGACTTAAGTCCATTCTTCAACTTGCCGGGCGCAATCCGCCGTCAGCATATTGTGCTGAAACGGATGAAAGAGCTGCAATGGATTACTGAAGCAGAGGAAAAACAGGCTCGGGCCTACAAAATTAAGCTGGGCAAAATTTCGTCCTTCCAAGGCAGTAAAATGCCTTACGTCACAGAAGCGATCGTCCAGGAACTGACCAAGAAATTAGGACGCGAAGCCATCTTCAAAGGCGGGTTGCGCATCCAAAGCTCAATAGACACCCGGCTCCAGCGATTAGCTGAAGATACCGTCCGTCGGAGTTATCGAGCTGGAGCCGACCAGATGGCCCTCGTTTCGGTCGATCCCCGAACCCATTACATCAAAGCCATGGTAGGCGGCGTAGACTACAAGAAAAGCCAGTACAACCGCGCTACTCAAGCCCTGCGTCAGCCCGGTTCGGCGTTCAAGCCCTTTGTGTACTATGCGGCATTTGCGTCGGGCAAATATGTGCCGGATTCGACCATTATGGATTCGCCCGTTGCCTACCCTGACGGCTACGAGATGTACTATCCCCAGAACTACGATCGGAGTTTTGGCGGCGCGATGTCGCTGCGGCGTGCGTTAGAAATGTCGCGCAATGTCCCGGCGGTGAAGCTAGGCCAAGAAGTGGGCCTAAATAAAGTGATTGAAATCTGTCGAAGTCTAGGGATTAAGAGTCCCATTGAACCCGTGATTTCACTTCCCTTAGGGGCCGTCGATGTGACCCCGCTGGAAATGGCGACGGCCTACGCCACGATCGGCAACAACGGCTGGCACGCGGACCCCACGCTCATCGTCCAAGCCACGGATAGCAAGGGCGGTATGGTGATCGACAATCGTCCGAAGCTGCGGCTAGTGCTTGATCCATGGGCAGCGGCGGCCACCAATGAATTGATGCAGGGGGTGGTGACGCGCGGAACGGCCACGTCTGCCCAACTCGGGCGTCCGGTGGCGGGGAAAACTGGGACCACTTCGTCTGAGAAGGATATTTGGTTTGTGGGAATGATTCCTCAGTTGGCGACGGCGGTGTGGGCCGGGAATGATGACAATACAACGCTGGGATCGGGGGCGACGGGGGGCGTTGTGATGGCTCCAATTTGGCGCGATTTCATGAGTCAGGCGGTGCGCGATTTGCCGGTGGAAAGCTTCCGCCCTCCGTCTGATTTCCCTAAACCCTAATCTTTGAAGTTTGAGCCTGAAGTTTGAGCCTGAAACCTTACCAACGGGTCGCGATCGAACCCTCTCCCGAACCCTTAGTCGCTATTCCGACGCCAGAGTTTGACCTGATCGCGCCGCATCCCTACGTTGCCTTGGGTGCGCCCTACGGAGACCATTCGCCCTTCCATGTCCGATCGGGCGTGCTCCATCGGCTGCGAGAGGCTCAGAAGACCTTGCAAACCCTCAATCCTCGTTGGCGGATTCAAATCTTTGATGCCTATCGTCCGATCGCCGTTCAGAAATTTATGGTGGATCATGCGTTTGGACAGGTCGTTTGCGATCGCGGTTGGCACCCTCACCAGTTAACGCCAGACCAGCACCAAGAAGCGCTGACTCAGGTTTACCAATTTTGGGCAGTCCCCAACTTAGATCCCACCTTGCCACCGCCCCACAGCACCGGAGCCGCCGTGGATGTCACCTTGGTCAACGCCCAAGGGCAGGTGGTGGATATGGGATCGCCCATTGATGAGATTTCAATGCGATCGTATCCGGATCATTTTGTGGGCTGTGCTCAGGCTGAACATTTTGACCACCATCGTCAGTTGTTGCACCATGTGATGCGATCGGCAGGATTTGCGCGACATTATCACGAGTGGTGGCATTTTTCCTGGGGCGATCAGCTTCAGGTTTGGAGTGACATGCGATCAGATTTGTCAGCCGATCGGGTCGCCTGTTATGGAAGAATTGAGAAATAGATTCGGCAGGTTTTGGTGACTATTGATCCGAATGAACAAAGGCTAAAACTCTTTGCCAAACTCGATCGACCAAATCATCGATATCAGCATCAAACCATTCTATTTCTGTAATCCCGTTGAACCAAGTGCGTTGACGTTTTGCGAATTGTTTAGTGTGCAGTACTGTGAGTTCTTGTGCTTCACCTAATGTAATTTCATGACGCAAAAACTGACACACTTCTTGATAGCCCAGCGTATTCAACAGCGATAGCTGATCGCCATATTTAGCGACGATCGCCCTGACTTCATTCACAAATCCTTGTTCAAACATCTGGCGGGTGCGTTGCATAATCCGATCGTTTAGCCGTTCAGACTGTAGCCCGATTTGCAAGATGGGATAAGGCGGCGGGACTTCGCCTTGTTGGGCACTCATGGCGACGCCCGTAACATAGAAAACCTCTAGGGCGCGAACGGTACGAAGTCGATCGTTAGCGTGAATTTTCAGCGCGGCAGCAGGATCGACCTGTTGAAGAATTTGGTGACAAACAGGCTGGCCGAGAGACTCAATTTGATCGCGGAGTTCCCGGTTTTGGGCGACGCGGGGGATGCGCATTCCGTGGGTAATCGATCGAATATACAGTCCTGTACCGCCGACGAGGATAGGATGCGCGATCGGCGGCTGGTTGTTTGAGAGCTTGCGCAAAATCTCATGCACCTGATCCTGAAACATCGCTACTGATAACGTTTCTGTCGGATCGCAGACATCCACCATATAATGCAGCACTGCGCTCGTCTCCTGAGTGCTCACTTTAGCGGTCCCAATGTCAAACTCCCGATATACCTGCCGAGAATCAGCGCTGATGACATAGGGCGATCGGCCCATGGATTCTAACCGTTGGGCGATGGCAATGCCTAACCCGGATTTCCCGGTGGCGGTGGCCCCACAAATCACGATTAAACTTGGAACTGTCACTACATCTGTCATACACTCATCCTAACTTCACTCCCAAAAGACCACCAAACCGCTCTAAAATCGCCTCCAACCCATTTGTGTTTAAAGTCAGGCTAAATTTGTTATATTAAATCGAACACTTGCCTTGACAGAGACCGCAACCCCTATGAGTACTCAGCCCAACAATCAAGATTACGGTGCGCAGCAAATCCAAGTCCTTGAGGGACTAGAACCCGTTCGTAAACGCCCCGGTATGTACATCGGGACCACAGGGCCACGAGGGTTGCATCACCTAGTGTACGAGGTTGTAGACAACTCTGTTGATGAGGCGCTGGCGGGATATTGTAAAAATATTGAAGCGATCATCCATGCCGATGGATCGGTGAGTGTCTGTGATGATGGTCGTGGAATTCCGACGGACATCCACGCGAAGACTGGAAAATCGGCGCTAGAAACGGTGATGACGATTCTCCACGCGGGGGGAAAGTTTGGCGATGGGGGATATAAGGTTTCCGGTGGACTGCACGGGGTCGGGATTTCGGTCGTGAATGCGCTATCGGTTTGGGTGGATGTGACGGTGTGGCGTAAGGGCCAAATCCACGAGCAGCGCTTTGAACGTGGGCTTTCCATGGGCGATCTTACGTCCCGCGACGGGGCAGGCGATCGCACGGGCACGCAAGTTCACTTTATGCCGGACGATACGATTTTTACGGAGACCACGGAGTTTGATTACAATACGTTATCGGGTCGTTTGAGAGAGCTGGCGTATTTGAACGGTGGCGTGAAGATTGTCTTCACCGATCGACGAGAAAGTGCCTTAAAAGATGGCGAACCTCGCATCGAGACCTACTTCTACGAAGGAGGAATCAAAGAATACGTCCAGTACATGAACCGCGACAAGCAGCATCTCCACGAAGAAATTATCTACATCAATGCCGAGCGCAACAATGTGCAGGTTGAAGTATCGTTGCAGTGGTGTATTGATGCCTATACCGATAATATTTTGGGCTTTGCAAACAACATCCGGACGATCGATGGAGGAACCCACCTCGAAGGTCTAAAAACCGTCCTCACCCGCACCCTTAACAACTTCGCTCGGAAGCGCGGCAAGCTCAAGGAAGGCGTCCCAAACTTAGCTGGGGAGAACATCCGAGAAGGGCTGACGGCGGTGATTTCGGTCAAAGTTCCGGACCCAGAATTTGAAGGCCAAACGAAGACTAAGCTGGGCAACAGTGAAGTGCGCGGCATTGTGGATTCATTGGTGAACGAGGTCCTAACGGAGTACCTAGAATTCCGGCCTCAGGTTGCAGATTCAATCTTAGAAAAGGCGATTCAGTCGTTTAATGCTGCTGAAGCTGCCCGTCGCGCTCGCGATTTGGTCCGCCGAAAATCGGTCCTAGAATCTTCGACATTGCCCGGTAAATTGGCCGATTGTGCCTCTAGAGATCCGGCTGAATCAGAAATTTACATCGTTGAGGGCGATTCGGCAGGTGGTTCGGCAAAACAAGGTCGCGATCGTAAATTCCAAGCGATTCTACCTCTGCGCGGGAAGATCTTGAATATTGAAAAAACCGATGATTCAAAGATCTACAAAAACACCGAAATCCAATCGTTGATTACGGCGTTGGGACTAGGAATTAAAGGCGAAGACTTTGACGTGGCCAACTTGCGCTACCACCGCATTATCATCATGACCGATGCGGATGTGGATGGGGCGCACATTAGAACCTTGCTGTTGACCTTCTTCTATCGCTACAAACGTGAAATGGTCGATCGTGGATTTGTATACATCGCCTGCCCACCGTTGTACAAACTAGAGCGCGGTAAACAGCATAACTATTGCTACAGCGAACGCGATCTCAGAGCACGGATTGCTGAATTTCCAGCTAATGCAAACTACAACATTCAGCGATTTAAAGGTCTCGGTGAAATGATGCCGAAACAGCTTTGGGAGACCACGATGAATCCTGAAACGCGCACGTTGCGGCGGATTGAAATCGAAGACGCTGCCGAAGCCGATCGTGTCTTTACCATGCTGATGGGCGATCGAGTGGCCCCTCGCCGGGAATTCATCGAAACCTTTGGTCCCCGCATGAATATGACCGATCTAGATATCTAATCTAGAGGTCTAAATTTCCGATCGAACGATCAGGTTCTAGCGTCATAGGACATGGGCTGGAGCCTGTGCGCAAGGGTAAGTCGGATCACCTGTTTCGATTTGGAGATTGGTATGGTGAATGTTGAATTGGTGTTCGAGTGCTTCGGAGACTTCCGCGAGAAACCGATCGTCGGAATGTCCTTCTGGCATCACTAAATGCACCATTAGGGCGTTTTCCGTTGTACTCATTGCCCAAATATGCAGATTATGCACTTCTGTCACCATCGACAACTGACTTAAATACCGCGTTACCTCCGTCGGCTCAATACCTAAAGGCACACTATCCATCAAGAGTCCGAGGGATTCGCGGAATAATTGCCAAGTCCCAAGAACAATAATGACGCTAATCACCAAGCTCATTCCCGGATCGACCCACAATTGTCCAGTAAAGACTATCGCCGCACCCACCAAGACCACTCCCGCAGACACCAGCGCATCCGAAAGCAAATGCAGGAATGCACCCTTGAGATTTAAGTCTTCTTTGCTCCCGGAAGCAAACATTAAGGCACTGATAGTATTAATTACAATGCCGATCGCGGGTGGATATAATCTGAGGAATTACTGCAAACGAAAGATGCAAACTCAAGATCACTTGACTCAAAATCAGAAGCCTCATCGTACTGCCTTCACCCAAAAATACGATCGTCAACAACGTTGGAACAATTGCAACCAGTCGAGTCAACAGCCGCCGCTTTTCTCAGGTGTATCCTGAAAATCTCGGGTTTGGATAATGGCCGAATGAAGATAGGCATCATTGTTCACATCCTGTAGAGAATGAATACGTTCAGATTCCATTATCGTTCACTTTTCATAGTTATTTCATAGCGGGTCTAAGCACATTTCATTAACTTTTGTTGCGCCAAGGCAAACTTCTAAAAGAAGCGAACTATCTCATTGCCTTCTGGTGAAAGGATTGAAAATTCAAACACAAATTCAAACACGAATTCAAACATGAGCCTGCTATAAAATATTGTATTGCGTGAACGATCGATCACTACTTCGATCGCCATCTTTAACCCAATACAACGAGAGATTTATCATGACTCTACCAACCGAAGATAAAACTGTGAGTTCAGCCACCCCTGACTCCTACGATCCTCATATTATTCCAGCCGAAACTGCTGCCCGCAAGGACCGTGAAGGCGATCAATACAAGCAGCTTCCCAAGAATTCTGAGGGCCCCGGTAGCATTGACACCACGGGTGGCTATACGATGGATCAAGAAGGTCTAGCCAATAATTATGGAGTAGAACCGGAGATGTACGTCGAGACGCCGGGAGATATTCAAAATCGGAGCGAAAGCCCTTCACTAAGCGATAAGTATACGATTGTTGATATTTTCGGGTCATTGACTGAGGCCGAAGCGATCGTTAAAAAAATGAAAAAAGCAGGTTTGGATACCCACAAGATTTCGATTCTAGGAAAAAACTACCAAGATACCAATCTGAAACATGGAACATTAAGCGTCAAAGAACTTTCTGAAGCTCAAGGAATAGCGGTCTTTCTAACGGGACTTGGAATTACCAGTACGGAGGCAATCCGATATGAAACTGAAATTAATATGGATAAATTTCTGGTAATCGTTATTGGGAGCGATCGTGAGATTAGTCAAGCCAATAAAGTTCTCCATCAGATTGGTCATAAAACTATTGAAGAGGTCACTGCTTAACGCACAATATCAAAGGGGGAAGTTGATGTTCCCTCCTTTGATAAATGCTAAATTAGATGAATAACCCGGCATTGACGGAACTACTTTGAGTCCACTTTAGAGTCGCGATCGAAGTCATTCCAACCGATAGAACGGTGTCTGCACTGACTTGCTTAAGGGTCAAATTAGTGAATTTTAATCCACCACCCAATGCAATCCGATCGTTGTTCCCGAATCCAATAATAGTAGTATTTCCTTTCGGATTTAAGATAAAGCGATCGGCCCCTAATCCGCTGTACACGGTGTTATCTCCAGCTCCGGCTGAAATCACGTTATTGCCGTCATTGGCGTAAATTAAATCATTTCCTGAGCCTGAAATAATCAAATCGTTTCCTGAGCCTGCAAACAAAGTATTCTTGCCATTGCCAACTGTAATTCGGTTGTTGCCATCATTGGCGTAGATCGTGTTATTGCCATTACCGAAGAAGAATGTGTCATCCTGCGATCCGCTGTATGCCGCTATGTTGCCGTTACCCGCTAGCATGACATCTCTCGTCCACCGTTTCCAAACAGAACCTTGTTGCCGTCCCCTCCAATATCGAAGAATTCACTTGTAGATGTGCCATAGAAGGTATTATCTTTGGTTGTTCCAGTTAGATTTATTCTCGGCAAGTTTGCGCCTGCCAATCCAACTCTGGGATCGATTTTTAGCGGTTCGCTTAAACCTAAAATAACCATCTCAGTATTATCAATAGAACCTGGGCGACCTATGGAGAATGGGTAGTTATTGTCATTGGCTACTAGAATCGTGGATTCGTCGATGACGAGAACGCTTTCGATCGTGACAAAAGGCATTTTATACGTCGTATTTCCATCTTTATTCAAGTCTTTAAAGTCTCGAATATTGAGCAAGTCAGCCACTTCTTCTTTAGCGAAAAAGCCATTGCCATCTTTCTGCGAGAGGTCAATTTTGAAGACCTTCTTAAATTGTGCGGCGTCGCCTTGGTTATTGTCACGCTCAATGACAAGGTACTCATTTGCGTTAATTACCGTCATGTCGCCGATCGCATAATTCGGGTTGTCAAGCTTATAGCGACCGACGATCCCCTCATATTTTTGAGAGGCTAAATCAAACTGATATAGCCGCAAGCTTCCCATTGGGTTGCCAACTACCGTACCTTCGAGTAAGGGATAAAGATTCGTTTTGTCAGGATTAATCGCCATTCCTTCAAAGCCTTTAGAGCCTCCCAAATTCGCAACGGCATTGGTTTTGGTAATCGGCCCAATGGGAGTATTCAGCGTGATGGTAGCTAACACATCAGGATTTTGGGACGATCGAACCACCGGACTTACGAATTGATCGCGCACCAAATCGCCTGTACCCGGAAAATCGTCAAAGAACCCATCCACCCCAAGTTGAATAAACTGTCGCAGTTCCAATTCAGGGTTGCCATTATAGTCAGAGGCCAGATATCGGGGTTCATTTCGGAAGGTGTAGGGATGTACTAACAGTCCGGCAGCGTGGGCATCTTGAACCAAACTTGTGGGCGCTAAGGTCGCTTTGTCGGCGCCATTAATCACACCATCCGCGTTCAAGTCATCCGGCTTACCGTCTCCATTCTTATCCACCGTTTTAACAGATACAATCATCCGTTTCCAAGGGCCAATTCCATCCGCGTAGGTTGCAATCTCTTTCAGCCCGGTTGGAGTTCGCAAATCACCATAGGTCAGATTTGTTCCACTCTTCACAAAGTCATAGGGCTGGATTTCAATCAGCGATCCGTCATTATGAACATCATCTGCATCTAACAGTTGAATGAGTGGAATATTAACCCCGGCCTTAGGCATGATAGTGCTATGCAGTGCCTTCAGATTCCCCACTTCAAAGGATTGGATATAGATTCGATCGGGATCGGTAAACTTGTTCTTAACTAAGGTGTTAATTAAGAGTTGGCTGGTGTTGTAGCCTTTCTCAGAAAAGTAGGTCGGATGTTTCGTTTCGGGATAGATACCAATTTTTTGTCCCGTTGCTTTTTCGGTTTCTCTCACCAGCGCAATAATTTCGTCTAGGGTTGGAATTTCATACAATCCATTGGCGGCCTGCGATCGAAAGGCCAATCGCTCCACTGCGCGAAGAGTCTTAATCTCCGCCAACGTAAAGTCTTCTGCAAACCAACCCGTAGTCGCCACGCCATCAATCATTTTAGTGGTCTTGCGATTTGCAAGTTTAAGGTGTTGAATTTGACTGGATTAGGCGTTGCAATCGGAGCTTCTAATAACTGACCTTTTGCATTGAAATGTAGCAGATAAGGTCCAAATTCTTCACCAATCCACAGGGTGTCATCTTTAGCAATCACAAAGGATTCAATATCTAGATCAGCTCCTGTAAGCAGCCGATCGCTTGAGGTTTCATTCGTGATTTTAAAATTGATTTTCTTGTTAGGGTCAGAGAGCTGAATGCAATTATTTAGACCAACAGAAACCGATCCGTTTCCACTGGGTTCATAGCCTTGAAAGCTGGGATCAACTTTATAGATTCTGAGCAAAAAGTCACTGCTATTTATCTTGGCTCCATAGCCATTATTAGGCATGAACTAAAATGCAGTTGCAGAAGTAAATTGTACCGCACTAAAGCCCTGGACGGGCTGACTGATAAAGGGTCCCTTTCGACCGTTGGCGTCAATAAGCTGTCCCAATTTTGGACCTAGGGCAAAAGTGTCTGCGGGAAGTGATGCAAAGCCTTCGAGTATGACAGTAGACATAATATATCCTCAATGATTTGCGTTAGATTTAATCAGAAATTTCTCAGAATCTCGATCGAAAACTTTTTCAAACTTACCTCTACTTCGATTTATTTCTACTCCAATTCAACAACAAGATCATGCTTCATCAGGAGACTAGCGTTATCTCACTAGATTTGTAAAGTTTTGAAGAACACACTTTAGGTTAAGATTTAGTTATGAGAATTACACCCTAAATGATGAGACACTTAAAACGGTTGTTCACTAAAACCATCCTATATTTAGCCCTATGTCCAGCACTGAGAGTTCCGGCGTCCAGAATCCCATCCAAAATCCAACATCCAACCTAAAAGCGATCGCATCGCCTGACCTCCGATCCGTCAGCAAGACGGTTGCTAGCCTTTACGACACCTATCCCTTCCCGCCGGAACCCATTGTAGACAGTCCTCCTCCCGGCTACAACTGGCGCTGGAACTGGTTGACGGCGTACAACTTTTGCATGGGCCACAAGCCGACTCGGCAGGATATTCGGATTCTTGATGCAGGCTGCGGAACGGGCTGTGGGACTGAATACTTAGTCCATCTCAATCCCCATGCGCAAGTGACGGGGATTGATCTGAGCGCAGGGGCGTTAGATGTGGCACGGGAGCGGTGTCGTCGAAGTGGGACCGATCGGGCAGAGTTTCATCATCTGAGTGTGTTTGATGTGGATCAGTTACCGGGACAGTTTGACCTGATTAACTGCGTGGGCGTCCTGCACCATACGCCGGACCCGATTCGGGGGATTAAAGCGCTGGCGGACAAGCTCGCTCCCGGCGGGATTTTTCATATTTTTGTCTATGGCGAATTGGGTCGCTGGGAAATCAAATTGATGCAAGAAGCGATCGCACTGTTGCAAGGCGATCGGCGGGGTGATTACAAGGATGGCGTAGACGTGGGACGCAAGGTTTTTGCATCGCTGCCGGATACCAATCGCTTAAAGCTGCGAGAACAGGAACGATGGTCGATGGAGAATCACAGAGATGCCTGTTTTGCGGACATGTACGTGCATCCCCAAGAGATTGATTATAATGTCGATACGGTCTTAGATTTTGCAGCAGCATCTGGACTAGAATTCGTCGGTTTTTCTAATCCAAAACAATGGGAACTCGATCGCTTAATTGGCCACTCTCCCGAACTAATGGAACGCGTCAAAACCATGAATCAGCGCGACCGCTACCGTTTAGCAGAAGTCTTAGATCCCAGTTCATTCACGCATTACGAATTCTTTCTGGCCAAACCGCCGCTAACTCCATCTGATTGGTCGGACGATGCAGCCTTGTCCGGTGCTATTGCAGAACGGAGTCCTTGTATGGAAGGATGGGAGAGCAAAATGATCTTTAACTGTGATTATCAAGTCATTAATCTTAGTGATGACGAATTTGAATTCTTAAAAGCGTGTGACGAGAATGAAACTAAGACTGTTGGTGAAATCATTTCCACAACGGGAACGACCTTAAACCAAGTTCGATCGATGCAACGCCAACAGCTTATTCTGTTAACGCAATTGGAATAATGATTACAAAATTGCATTAATAGCAGTCCGTTCCGCAACGGCTTTTCCCTCATCTTTTAGATAGTCAAAAAAAGCCTGTGCGATCGCACTGAGTTGTTTGCCGCACGGGTAAATCACGTACCAATTTCGAGCGATCGGAAACTGTTCCACATCCAAAATTGCCACCTGACTATTCAGGCCATCAAGTGCCAACGTATGTCGAGACAACGCCGAAATTCCCATCCCGCCCGCGATCGCCTGCTTGATCGCTTCATTGCTCCCCAAATCCAACCGCACCCTAAGCGGAATCCCACGCTCATCAAACAACGTCTGAACAGCCCGCCGAGTCCCTGACCCAGGCTCACGCATGATAAACGGCTCTTCGGCAATACGCTCTAGAGAAATATTCTTTTGGCCCACAAGAGGATGGTCCTTCTGGGCCAACATCACGATCGGATTTTCCATAAATGAATAGGCTTCAACGTCAAGATCCTCCGGAACATGGCTCACCACATAGAGGTCGCTTTGATTCGCCGCAAGTCCTTCAAGGACATACTGATGATTCGTGACCGTCAGCGAAATATCAATACCGGGATAACGGTTACAAAATGGTCCTAAGATACGCGGAATCACGTACTTTGCCGTTGTAATCGCTGAGAGTTTAAGGGAACCCTGCTTCAGTCCCTTAATGTTAGCGATCGCAATGTCAAAGCGCGACATTCGATCGAACACATCCTTACAGGTCGCAAACAACTCCTTTCCAGATTCGGTCAGGTATAGCTTCTTACCGACCTGCTCAAACAGGGGCAGCCCAATTGTCTTCGATAACTGTTTGACCTGCATTGAAACTGTGGGCTGAGTCAAATACAACTCCTCCGCCGCACGAGTAAAGCTGTTATGGCGTGCCACAGCTTCAAACACTTTGAGTTGATGTAACGTCGCATTATTCTGCAAGGCTCTTTCTCCTAAATACTCACATTACTCCAGTGCCAGCAATTAAACCATAGCTTTAAATCTATAGTTTTAGTTAGTAGTTGCTCCATCTATCTATGAATTGTACAACCATTTTACTCAGTTTATGTATAAATTTTTGCTTGAAATTTTGTTTAGGTGGATGCTGTCAAGGGGATTGTATGGTCTGCCGACTCGTTTATGATAAACATGGGTAGCCATTTATTTTATTTCAAGCTTAGAATAATGCAATTTTAGAATCAAGAGGGAGTTTGATGCAGCGTCTTGCGATCGAATCTCAGCAGCTTCAGTCGCCCCATCTCCAGCTCACGCCGGACCAAAGGCACTATCTTCAACGGGTTTTGCGTCTTAAATCTGGCGCTCAGTTTTTGGCGTTGCCAGGGGATGGCATGGCATGGCGGTGCGAGTTGGTTGGGGAGGATGCACGGGTGATTGAGGCGCAAGTTGTGACGACGGAGTTGCCTGTTGCGGTGACATTGGCGTTGGCGTTGCCGAAGACGGGGTTTGAAGACGTCGTACGGCAGATTACAGAGTTAGGTGTGGGGACGATTGTGCCGTTGTTCAGTGAACGAACGGTTTTGAACCCCAGTGCGAGTAAATGCAGTCGATGGCAGCGGATTGCAGCGGAAGCGGCGGAACAATCGGAGCGTGCGCTGGTGCCACAGGTGAGAGAACCTGTCGCATTCAACCTGTTTTTGCAGGAACAAGAGGCACTAGGAGTCTCTGATCCAGAGTCCTCGAATGCAAAATTTTTATGTTGGGGACGAGGCGAATCGCCGCATTTAATCGCCGCTTTAACCCAATGTAAACATCAGGATTCCATCACGATTATGATCGGTCCAGAGGGCGGATGGAGTAAGACCGAAGTGAATCAGGCGATCGCTTCTAGGTTCCGGACGGTTTCGTTAGGTAAACGGATTTTGCGTGCAGTGACGGCCCCAGTTGCAGCGATGGCGATCGTCGGCGGGGTGTGGGAATAGTGCTTACAACACAGCCACCTTGGTATGCCACTGGGTTGCTTGCTCGTAGGCATAAGCCGCTTGGAATACTTGGTCTTCCCGCAGCACGTTTCCAATGATCTGAAGGCCGATCGGCATTCCTTTAGAATCCATTCCGCAGGGCAAGCTCAATCCCGGCAATCCGGCCATATTCACCGGAATCGTCATCAAATCGTCCAAATACATACTCAACGGGTCAGCCAGTTTCTCACCGAGCTTAAAGGCCGTGGTTGGCGACGTCGGGGAGACCAAGACATCGACTTGATTAAACGCCGCTTCAAAATCTTGTTTGATCAAGGTTCTTACTTTTTGGGCCTTGAGGTAGTAGGCGTCGTAATAGCCTGCCGATAGCGCATAGGTGCCGATCATAATCCGACGTTTGACTTCGGCCCCAAACCCCTCCGCTCGCGTGCGTTTGTACATGTCTAGCAGGTTATCTGCATCTTCGACCCGATGACCATACCGAACGCCGTCGTAGCGCGCTAAATTTGCCGAGGCTTCGCAGGGCGCGATGATGTAGTAGGCGCTGATTCCGTAGCGAAACCGAGGACAAGAAATGTCGATGATTTCAGCGCCCAAGGCTTTGAGCTGCTCGATCGCTGTCCGAGTGGCTGCCTCGACTTCGGGGTCCAATCCTTCACCAAAGGTTTCTCGGATGACTCCGACTTTTTTACCCTTGAGATCGGTCTTCAAAAACTGCGTATAGTCCGGCACATCCAGCTTCAAGCTAGTCGAGTCTTTGGCGTCATAACCTGCGATCGCACCCAACATAATAGCGCTATCTTCTACCGTGGTCGAAAATGGCCCAATTTGGTCCAACGACGACGCAAATGCCACGAGTCCGTAGCGCGATACAAGTCCATAGGTCGGTTTCATGCCCACAATGCCACAAAAGGCGGCGGGTTGTCGAATCGATCCGCCCGTATCGGACCCGAGAGACACGGGCGCTTCTCCGGCTGAAACTGCTGCGGCTGATCCACCAGAAGACCCGCCAGGAACGCACTCTAGATTCCAGGGATTGCGGGTCTTTTTAAACGCGGATGTTTCGGTCGATCCACCCATGGCAAACTCGTCCATGTTGGTCTTGCCGACGGTGATCATTCCCGCGTCGATCAGCTTTTGGCTGACGGTAGATTCGTAGGGTGGGACGAAGTTTTCGAGAATTCTAGAGGCGCAGGTGGTGCGAATATTTTGGGTACAAATATTGTCTTTAATAGCGATCGGGATTCCTTCTAACAGTCCAATGGCGTCTCCTGCGGCAATTTTGGCATCCACGGCTTTGGCTTGAGCGATTGCACGATCGTCTGTCACTAGCAGGAAACTATTCACCTGAGCGTCAACGGCCCTGATGCGATCGAGATAGGACTGGGTGATTTCGACTGCCGATCGTTCTTTCTTGACCAGTTGTTCGTGCAGTTCCCGAATGGATGCCATGAAAATTGTCCTCTAACTTCTAGTACCGATGCGCGTTCCAGCCTATTAGTATAGAGGAAGATGAAGCTTATGCTCTCTAGACTCAACTCAGGATGAGGTAATTTCTGATGGTGGCACTTCAAGACAGACGTTTGATGACGGTAGAAGAATACTTCGAGTGGGAAGAGACGCAAGAGGAGAAGTATGAGTATTGGGATGGTGAAGCCGTCCTTTGGAATGGCGGAGCATTTGGCATGGCGGGAACCACACGATTTCATAATCTGATTGCATTGAACTTTTGTGCAGGTTTACGCGATCGGTTGCGTGACGGTATTTGCCAAGTGTTCATGAGCGATATTCGAGTTCGGGTTGAGCCTAGACGCAAGTATTTTTACCCTGATGTGGTCGTGAGCTGTGACGATCGCGAAGATGAAGATCTCTACGTCAAGTATCCTTGTTTAATTATTGAAGTGCTTTCTTCGTCTACAGAAGCGATCGATCGAGGGATCAAGTTCGCTAAATACCGCGCGATTTTAAGTTTGAAAGAATACGTTTTGGTTCAGGTGTCGCAGCCCGGTGTCGAAGTATATCAACGCGGCGATCGGGGGCAATGGATCTATTCTGCCTACGGAATGGATGATTGCTTTTTATTAGACTCCGTTGGGGTTGAAGTTGCAGTTGCGGATCTGTATCATCAGGTGACGTTTGAACTTAGTGAGACTGAACTAAGTGAGTAAATAGAATTGTCGAACAAGCGATCGAAACGCAACATTCGGGCAGCATTCTGGATATAAAAACAATCATCAGGTTCAACTCCAACGCCAAGATCTTTCCGTTTGAAGGTCGTTGAACCCGATCGCTTCAAATTCGTCCCAATCAACATCTTGGAACGCGATTGACTGTCCTGGATAAACGAGCATTTGTCGGAGCTGACGGACGATCGTTGGAGGACCCCTACGGTATTGTTCGTTATTTCACAAACTTTTTGAACGCTAACGTTACATTGTGGCCGCCAAATCCAAACGAGTTTGATAATACGACATTGACTATCTGTGCGCGACTTTTGTGCGGGATATAATCCAAATCACAACCTTCATCCGGGTTGTCTAGATTGATCGTCGGCGGAACTCGATCGTTGTAAATCGCCAGTGCAGACGCGACGCCTTCAATCCCGCCTGCGCCACCAAGCAGGTGACCCGTCATAGATTTCGTTGAGCTGACGGTGACTTTGTAGGCGTGATCGCCGAGGGCTAACTTGATCGCCGCTGTTTCGTTGGGGTCGTTGATGGGCGTGCTGGTTCCGTGGGCGTTGATGTAGCTCACATCTTCAGGCTTGATATCACCATCTTTCATCGCAAGAGACATCGCCCGTGCGGCATCGGCTCCACCTGGCGTTTGGCCCGTCATGTGGTAGGCATCACACGTGGCTCCGTATCCCACGATCTCCGCATAAATCCGAGCGCCTCGGGCGAGAGCGTGCTCTAGTTCTTCAATAACGAGCATTCCTGAACCTTCACCCAAGACAAACCCACTACGAGCTTTATCAAACGGGCGGCTGGCGTGCTGTGGGTCGTCATTACGATCGCAACACAAGGCGCGACAGGCAACAAACCCCGCAACCGATAACGGCGTCACCGCTGATTCAGTCCCGCCACACACCATGGCCTGCGCATACCCACCTCGCACCAGCCGAAATGCATCGCCGATCGCGTTGGACCCAGCAGCGCAAGCCGTCACACAGCAGGAGTTAGGACCCTTTGCGCCAATTTGAATCGCTGTGACGCCTGCGGCCATATTGGCAATCATCATCGGAATCATGAACGGGCTACAGCGATCGGGTCCCTTGGTCCGATAGACTTCGTGCTGATCTTCAAGCACTTTTAGTCCGCCAATGCCAGTCCCGATCAAGACGCCAACTTGCTCTGCATTTAGTTCATTGATTTCTAACTTTGCATCTGCGATCGCCTGCTTACTCGCCGCTACTGCAAACTGCACAAAACGATCCATCCGTTTCGCTTCCTTTGGCGGCATGTAGTCTGCCGCATTAAAATTCTTCACTTCTGCCGCAATATGGCAATCATGCTTTGATGAATCAAACAACGTAATATCGCCAATCCCACATTTCCCTGTCATCAATCCATCCCAATAGTCCGCGACCGTATTGCCGATCGGAGTAACGGCACCGAGACCCGTGATAACAACACGTTTGTGCAGAGGGTTTGACATGATTAACAGTTCTGGAGAGAGGGTAAGTGAAGGGTGAATGTAAAGACAGATAGGGCGCGGCAATGAAGGAGCGAGAAATAAAATGCCCTCTTCTCCGGTCAGTGAGAGGAGGACACTCAATCCATTGGGTTAAGCGGACTTTTCTTTGATGAAATCCACGGCAGCTTGGATAGTCGTAATGTTTTCTGCGGCTTCGTCAGGAATCTCCACATCAAACTCCTCTTCCAAGGCCATTACCAGTTCAACAGTGTCCAGAGAATCTGCACCCAAGTCGTTCTGGAAACTTGCACCCGCAACAACCTTGTCAGCATCTACGCTGAGTTGGTCCACGACGATGGATTTCACTTTCTCAAAAATTTCTGCGTCAGTCATAACGTCCTCAAAAGATATGCAGCTTGTAGTGCAAGCGTCAATGCTCGCCTTCCGGGAAACTATTATTTCATGAATTGACCCCGATCGGCGAATCACACCGAATCACACTTAACCGATCCAAGATTTAGACCAGATTTAAATCCGGGCTAGACCGAAAGTGGCGCGCTTAAGGCAAGGTCCGGACGCAAATCCCTCGCTCGACGCAGATAGGGATGATACACAACAAGACTCGGTTCATCGGTGTTGAAGTGCAGCAGTAGCCGAATACACCGCTCCAAACTCCCCTCGACATACATATGCTGAAAGTCCATCAGGGGCACTTGGTCCCAGCCGGGACGCTGACGGGCAATCGCCGCTGGAAAAATCGCATCTAAGTCTCGCGTCACCGAAAAGGTTACGCTCACAATTTCGTTAGGATCCCCCAGTCGATTATGCAACTCCAACTCATCGAGCAGTTCAGTGACCGCCGCCGCGATCGCCTCTCTGCTGTTTACAGGGACCGTCGTTGCCCCCCGAATCGCCCGAACTCGCCAATGCACGTAAAGTACCCCCGAAAGAAAATAATTTGGGTTAGGCCAATCTAAAGCCCAGGTTAAGTCACAGAATAAAATCCCAAACTAAATCCCAAACTAAATCTCACCCTAAATCATAGTCTCTAGGGCCGATACAGCCACAACGGCATTCCTTGAGTTTCTACTTCAAAGGCCAGCCATTCCATCCCCGCCGCCGCACCAGGAACCTGGGCCAGGGTTTGGGTCAAGACATTCGATCGACTTCCCGTCACCTTGCTCAGAAGCGACTTCGGTTCTTCAAAGGTGTAGGTCTTCGTTTTATCTGGATCCAACCCCGCCAGTTCCGCCGCCCAGCGACGCGCATCCTCTTCGGTCCCAAGACGATCGACGAGGCCAAGTCCTACTGCCTGTTCCCCGGTAAAAATCCGCCCATCTGCAAACTTTTTCACAGCATCGACTGTCAACCCTCGCCCGACCGCCACAACGCTAACAAACTGCTCGTAGCTACTGTCAATCAAATCCTGCAAAATTTGTTGTTCCGGAGCCGTGAGCTGCCGATCGAAGGACAAAATGTCTTTGTAGGGACCCGACTTGACCACCTGGAACGAAACCCCGACCCGATCGAGCAATCGCTCCAAATTGTTCCCGCGCAAAATCACGCCAATGCTGCCTGTAATCGTGCCCGGATTGGCCATGACATGGGGAGCTGCCGCGCCAATGAACACGCCGCCTGAGGCCGAAATGTTTCCATAGCTCGCCACAATTTTGCACGTTGTCTGCAACCGTTTCAGCGCGGAGTAAATCTCAAAGGAATCGCCCACCGTTCCGCCAGGACTGTCAATGCGGAGAAGCAACGCTGGAAACTTCCGCTCTTCCACCTCCTTCAGGATTTCGAGGACGCGGGTGCGGGTTCCTGAGCCGATCGCTCCTTTGATTTCGAGGCGAGCGATCTGTTTTTTGGTGCGACGGAAGAAAGGAAACATGGTAAGGGGGCGACAGGACGGGCTAAGGGACAAAATGGCGACGGTCAACTCAGCACATTAATGTAATCGTAACGATTGCTTAACATCACTAAATTGCTTAACATAATTAAGCTGTGAGTCCATCATCCCACGTTCACGGCCAGCGGATATTGAATCTATGCCATTGAAGCTTTCAACAAAGCTCTCGGAACGCCTAACCGAATCGTCTACGGTGTCTAATCTGCTTTTGATCGCGCCATTTTTCTTCTGGGGAACGGCGATGGTTGCCATGAAGGGGGCGATCGCCGATACGACGCCGTTTTTTCTAGCTGGATTTCGCCTAGTCCCCGCTGGCATTCTCGTCTTAGTTGCGGCCCATCTCGCCGGAAAGCCCCAGCCAAAAACCTGGCAGGCGTGGGCGTGGATTGTGGGATTTGCGATCGTTGATGGACTGATGTTTCAGGGGTTTCTGGTCCAGGGTCTGAACCGAACGGGGGCCGGACTCGGTTCCGTGATGATCGATTCGCAGCCTTTAGCCGTTGCGGTCTTGGCACGGGTGCTGTTTGGGGAAGTGATTGGGTGGATTGGGTGGGTGGGACTGGCGATCGGGGTTTTCGGGATTGCGTTGTTGGGCTTGCCAAAAGATTGGATTATGGGTCTGTTCAATACGCTGCTCCACGTTTCAGATCCGGGCGCAGCTACACTTTATAGCCTGTTAGATGCTAATTTTTTTGAAAATGGGCAAGGGTTAATGCTGGTTGCAGCGCTCTCGATGGCGGTTGGGACGGTGATGGTTCGCTATGTGTCTGAGGTCGCCGATCCTATAGTCGCAACGGGGTGGCATATGATTATCGGCGGGTTGCCTTTGTTTGCACTATCTGATGCCGTGGAGACGAACCAATGGACGGCGCTGGTCCCGTCTGAGTGGGCGGCGCTGATTTATTCCACGGTGTTTGGCAGTGCGATCGCCTATGGCTTATTTTTCTACTTTGCATCTAAGGGCAATCTGACGAGTTTGAGTTCTTTGACGTTTCTCACTCCGGTATTTGCGCTGATGTTTGGAAATTTTTTCCTGGCTGAAGAGCTGGAATCGTTTCAGTGGGGCGGCGTGGCCTTGACGCTGGTCAGTATTTATCTAATCAATCAGCGATCGGTCCTTCAGAGCAAGCTCCTAGGGACCCCGCAGGCAGATCAGGCACCTGTTGTAAAAAGTTTGGATTGAATCTGTGCGTGAACAGATGCACTAGTATTTACGCTACCATTTGTACTAGCGATCGCTTGACAAACGACCGTTAACCTTTCACACTCATTACGACTTTCACCCTTCAGCCTTTTTTATGAATAGCTGCATCATTATGGCGGAAATCACCCGCCCTGCCCAAGTGCGATACACCCAAGATACCCAAATGGCGATCGCAGATATGGAAGTTCAGTTCTCGGGTCTCCGGCCTGAAGATCCACCCGCCAAGCTCAAGGTCGTCGGCTGGGGCAATCTCGCCACCGAAATGCAGCAGTCCTACCAAGTCGGCGATCGGGTGGTCATCGAAGGTCGGCTGGGCATGAACACTATTGATCGTCAAGAAGGCTTTAAGGAGAAGCAAGCCGAACTCACAGCGTCTAAAATCTACAGCCTAGGAGCGACGGACTTGAGTTCGGCTCCCATGAGCGCGCCCGCCATGAGCCAATCTGTCCCCAACCCGATGGAAGCTTCCACCTCTACTCGATCGAAAGTGCCAGCAGCCTACTCGCCGCCTGCCGCAGAACCGGACTTTGACGACATCCCGTTCTAAATAGGATGATTCAGATCAAAAAAGCCCGTTATTTCGATCGAAGTAACGGGCTTTTTATTAGGCGTCTCTATTTACTGTAGAAACGTCCAAGAGCGATATTACTTAAATATCAATGGTGTCGTACTGAGAAACGTTCACCAGTTCGAGTCCGGCATTCCCCGCTCCTCTACCGGGCTTGTAGGCTGCTCTACCTGCTGTGTAAGTGACTCGATCGGCTTTCTGGCCCAAAGTCGACGTCAGGGTGTAGAAGCCAACGGTGCCGTCGGTATCGTTTTGACCAATCAGATCCAGCACGCCATCTTTGTCTACATCCGCGATGGCCTTGAGTCGATCGCCCGCACCCACAGTCAGCACTGAGCCGCTAACCAGATTATTGGCCGTCATCTTCCAAATAGAAACGTCTACTCCACGCTGCCAGACGATTTCATCATTTGTGCCGCCATCTACGTTGTTAATCCCCACAACTGTCCACTCAGCTCCAACTTTAACGTTTCCACCCCCGAACGAAACGGCGTTGGCACTGGACAGACTGCGATCGGCTTTGTAGGACCAGACAGTAACGTCAGTGGTCTTGCTGTTGCGCCACAGCACCTCACGGGTCGTCTGATCGGCGTTGAACTCACCATCACCGATTGCGGTCCAACCCGAGTTTGCACCCACGTTTAGCCACTGTACGCCGGGGGTGTGAACCACTTTCATGAAACCGGGCTTAGTTATATCCGCAGTTGCCACTAGGCCGCCGACGCCTGCAAGGCCATTTCCAGCGTTGCGCCATAGCAAGCCAGCGGTGTTATTTGCGCCCAGACTGTTGGAGGCAAAGTCGATTGTCCAGTCTTGAGTATTTGTTAGTACTTTGCCCTCAGATTCAACGAACGCAAACCGATTGTAAGAATAGGCACGTTGGGTCGTCGTGCGATTTTCCCCGAAGAGCACAACAATTTGACCCGTAGTGCTATCGCGGGTGATGAAATCTTTGATGCCATCTTTATCCACATCGACTTCAGACGAAATCAGCTTTTGGATTGAACCCGATTCGGTGGACATCGTTAGGTCTTTGTTCCAAGCTAGTTTGGGCGTGTCATCCGTTACGGTTAACCCAGCTTTAACAATGTTATTTTCAGTGCCGACAAAGGCAAAGCTGATTTGGCCATTGACTGGGTTGTAGAACGCTAAATCCAGTGCTTTAGGATCCTGCGTACCCGTAGCGTTAGGATCGGTCACCGTGACATTAAAGTTCTTACGGGTTCCACCTAATCCATCATCACCCAACCCTGTTGCAGTACTGTACTCAACCCAATAACCTTGGAGTGAAGGATTATCGTCGGCAAAATCATTCCATGTGCCATCGATCAAGAAGTGTGCGTAGGGTTCCTGATTGAGCGTGAAGTCGTTATTTCCAAGAATAGTATTATTAGGTTCACCTTTAGGCGAGGCGGGCGTAGAAAGCGCCCAGTTTGCGTATTGACCAGCTACTGGCGTCCCACCGTTCTTAGGATCGTTGCCATTCCAGAATGTAGTTCCAGTCTCGGGACCTACCACCCATTTCCAAACACGACTCGTTCCAACCGTTCCAAAGGACGAGCCGCCGATCCAACCGGTTTCCTTGATTCGATCGTTCATGAACTTGTTTTCAGATGCACTTGTTACGGTCGCAAGGTAGCCTGTCAAACCTAGAAAGTTCTTACCACTTGCATCATCACTAGCAGCGGTCCAAGTCTTGATCTTTGTGGCAGCGGAAGTACCGTATGTAAGAAACTCGTAGTAGTGTCCGTTGGCTGACGAAAAGATCGGACGACCCAAGTTGACAGAAATGTCTTGACTAGCGCCGATCGTAGTGCTTCCAGCATTGTATGCAACCAGCTTCAATGCCTGTGTAAAATCAGCACCTGAGGCAGTCTGATCCGCTGTGTTGTCTGTGAGAGACAACACTTGCCTAGTCGAATCATACTGGTAAGAAATATTGGGGCCGACAGTGCCACCGGTCTTCAGGACGCCGCCAACAACAACACCCAGTGATCCAGTACCTGTTCCGAGAGAGACTCGAATGGATCCTAACTTATTACCACCATCAGTCACAGACGCATTTGCATCCAAGATAGTGAAAGAAGAAGTTGACGCCGAGGTGATCGAAGTTGTTGGAGTAAACGTCAGAGTTGGAGGTACGAAAATGCTGGACATAAAACAATTCCCAGGTGTAAACTTTTGAGCCGATGAACAAAAAATAGAGAGGGGCGATCGCACATTGAGGTACGCGTTTCACCCAGTGACTTTCAGAAACTCTCCCAAGGTCAGAACTTGTGATCCCAAATAGAGCTAGATTAAGCTCCCATCACATTATCCTTTTAGGTAGGTCTAGAGAAAGTAAAGTGGAAAGGGAACAGATGTTACAGATATTGCTGTTGTCACTGTACGGATCTTGCCGATAAATGTGTCTCGGGCACAGAACAAATATGCATCTAGGTTCCATAACATTTAAGCAAGATTACGCAGAGAACAAGCTTCTTCTTCATCAAATATTTAGATAACCTGTCCACATTGAGTCGTTTTCTACTGTTTTTTCACCGTAGCTTCACAAGAAATTTACTTTACATCGGTTTAAAGACAGGTTTTTGGCCACGTTCTCGCAAGGAGAGAAGAGTAAGCGGCATTTCTAGCTGTGTGAAATTAAAAAACCTTCACTTTGAGGAGGATGGCGGCCCATATTGACCGAAATCGATCGCGGCAACGGCCCATAACTGGGGGACTTCGAGGTTTACCGGGTGACAAACACTCGCTCAGTTACAAGGTCAATGCTTAGCCCATTCTGGGACTTGTGCCACAAACTCTAACCGATCGCCCGATCGAGGATGTCGAAACCCTAATTTCTGCGCGTGCAAAAAGTATCCACAATCTCCCGGTACCGCAATCTCATCCCAATCCTCTGCCACGATCGCCCCTCCCTCACATCCATACAATGGATCACCTACTAATGGATGCCCCACCGATGCGAGATGAATCCGAATTTGGTGGGGTCGCCCGGTGAAAATCTCAACTTCCGCAAGCGTAGAGTCCGCTCGCCGCTCCAACACGCGCACGTCACTTCTCGCCTCCAACCCTATTTCCGATGCAGCGAACAGTTCCCCTAACACCGGATGTGGAACTTTACCAATGCGAGTATCAATGCTAAATCGATCACGTTGAATAACACTACTGGCGAGCGTAATATAGATCTTCTGGATTTCGCGATCGCGCATCTGACGGGTCAATTCAGTCTTTGCAGCCGTCGATCGCGCCAGCAACATCAACCCCGATGTTCCACGTCCTAAGCGGTGAATAGGAATCGGCGAGTGCTTTGGATACAATCCCGCAAGTAATCGCAGCAGCGTATTCTCTAAAAATCCACCACCGGGCATCACTGGCAAACCTGATGGTTTGCTGATAACTAGTAAATCGTCATCTTCATGAAGAATCTCGATCGATCTCGGCACGTCCGGCTCTTCCCAAGGTGGACGATGATAGACCAAGGTTTGGTTTACCTTCAGGATTTCCCTCGCGTCACACATTCGATCGCCTAATCTCACCGCGCCCGATCGAATTCGGGATTCCCACTCTGATTCACTAGAATGTCTGTAGCGTTCTACATAGTATTGCAAAACTGTTTTTCCAACCGTTTGCTTTGTAATTCGATCGACATAGTTCCAACCGTTGTTCATCATCAAGCACTTACGATCGTTGCTGTTAGAGTTTAGGAACGAGTCCAATAGTATCAATAGTCCGGACATTTTTCAGAGAGGAAAATAGACTAGGAAGCTATCCATCCGTTAGGGTGCTAATTAACATGCGTCAAAACGCAAATCTCCGCTATCTATTTGAGGGAGAACAGAAGGCAAGAGGAGCACGCCGCAAAT
>ENA-OBIO01000162-OBIO01000162.1-metagenomes-genome-assembly--contig:-NODE-162-length-41320-cov-30.6137_pt1 | contig 41320 bp, 33 predicted proteins | sample MGYA00153383_OBIO01 | MGnify analysis MGYA00153383 | reverse complement strand
ACGTACTCATCCGCTTCACGGCTTGACTCAAACTTTGGTCGGGAGCGAGTACCTGAGATATCATCGCCCACAAGGTGACTATTGGTGTGTAGATGCTTTGGTAGTAGGTGATCTCATTCGCTAGAAGCTCACCTACCTCAGAATCTGGCAGCAGCTTCTCCCAAGGTGAGGCAACGCTCTGCAAAAATTGTTGTTTGAGAATGCACGCACGATTTGGCATTGCCGGGAGAGAGATATTTTGGTTTGTCAGGCAATTATCTATGTATATCTTGCCTTACAGATTTTTTTTTGCTCACTTTTTCAGTGCCATTGGACTTTAGTCCTCGCTACAAACTTAACGATGATGTTAAAAAAATCATGCTGACGCCGATTCCAACCAAGCTATCAAATCCTCTTGACTGGTAAAATCTAGCAAAACTTCTCCTAAATCATCCAATTGTTCTGGAGATAAATGCTGGATCCGAGTTTGAATTTCTGGTGAGATTTCGCCAGTACGCCGCGCGATTAGACGCAATATTAATGCTTTTTGCCCCTGAATTACACCTTCATTTATCCCTTTGATAACAGCGCCGCGTTGCAGGGTAAACGCATCTAAATTAATTTGACAAAAAGGTAGATTTGTGCATTACTAAATAACTAAAAAAACCTTCTTAAAATTCTTAACTTTAACCCCACTTAAGCAGATTAAATCAAAACTTTAAGAATTTATAAAGTTTTTAAAGCCGGATAAATTTCACAAGAGATGGGTGTTAGATTTTGAGCGTTAGCTGGCAGAGTTTAAAATTTGAACTAAATAATTATTATCCATTCCCGCTCGATAGCGTTTCATTTTTAAACTTTGTTTAGAAGTTTTTTCTTGTTTCAGTAAATTTATTGCTAAACGACGTAAAAGTGCAAAATTTTCGGGAGAGTTCTGTTTCCGAATCCGGCTTTCATCTTCGCAAAATGTAACATCTAGCGTCCAATGCAAGCTATTTTCAATGCCCCAATGACTGCGGATAGCTAGGGCAATTTTCTCCGCATTACTGCTTAAACTACTCAAGTAAAAACGAGTTGCCGTGGTGGTTTTATTCCACAATCGTCGTTCACTAACTATCATGACAACTATTTTTAATCCAGTCCATAATGCTTGATTATGCAGAGGTGGTAACTCGGATACATCAACTGTCCAGACTTGTCTTTTTTCCCCTCGATGATGTCCAGCTTCTACTTGTTCATAATAGCTATACTCTCTACCTAAAAATTCTTCTTTTTGGGCTACTTCAAACCACTCTTTTACGGCTTTGTACAGGAGTTTTTGATTCCCTTTTAAAGCTAAAATGTAATCTCCTTTTTTCTTGACAATAAGAGATGTTATGTCTTTTTGACATCCCATCGCATCTATGGTTATTACACTTCCGGCAATTTCTAACATTTCTATTAATGCCGGAATTGCTGTCAGCTCGTTAGATTTTTTATCGACTTTTTTTTGTCCTAAAACCAATTGATGAGATGAAGACCAGGCTGTAACTATATGTAGCGCTTTTTGCTGGTCATTTCGGTCATAAGATTGTTTCATTGTTTTGCCATCAATGGCAATCACGTTTAGTTCTAATTCCCCGACTATCGCATTTACCCAACTCAAAAAACATTCTTGAAACTGCTGCGGTTCAATTCGGGCAAAGACTCGACTAAACCTGTCATGAGATGGTATACCATTTGGTAATTCTAAAAAGCTTTTTAACCATTCATATTTGGCGTTACCATAGGCTTCTATTGCCACCCATCCGTCTGCACCGCTGATGATAGCTAGAATCGCAATCGCGATAATATCTTTGAGTAAGTGTGCTTTACTTCTTTCTATTCTTGGGTCGTTCAAATTGGCAAAATGTTCTAAAAAACTGGTATTTAAAAGATTCATTGAAGGCAATGAATCTGTTGGTTTTTGTTGGGAAGTTACAGCTTTACTAAAACCTCTTGCCATTGATAGCACCAATAAACTACAACAAACTACATTGAAATTTAGTCGGACTTAACTGTAGCATATTTTGGGTTAAAGTTAAGATGCGTTTACCCTGCGCCGCGTTGGTCTTCAAAAAACATTTCCCGCTTTTCTAATCCCTCTAACTCTTTCAAGCTCAAAGCAGATCGGTTAGCGATATTAAAAGCTGTTCTAATTTCAGGGACTGATGCCAATATATCTGGTATTTCCTCCAGTTCTGGAGCATTTTTGATAAAATAAACCCAGCTTTGTATCAGATTTTCAACTTCTTCTAATCTTTTGTGAAACTTAGGGAGTTCGAGAAACACTAACTCTATTTCTCGATAATACTCGAAGTTTTCTTCGACTTCTTTGAAGACAAAATGTGACAGAAATTTCTCGGTATTTTCAAACAGTATAAAATCTGTAATTGTGAGAGCGATCAGAGGAGTTAATTTTGAGTAGCCTTCTCTCGGTTTGAGTTGAGTTGCGTAGGTTTTGGCTACATTGTAGATGACGCGCTTCGTAAAAGCTTCTACGTTGATTACCTGCATTTCGATAATTACAGTTTTGTTACCCGTAATTTTTGCTTTGACATCCAGGTAAGTATCTTTTAACCCAGTAATGGCAGGTGCGGCGTAGGGATCGATGATTTCTAAGTCTGTAATTGTTGGCTCTCCTTTGTAGAGCATAGCATTGAGGAAGCTCATCAAAACTTCTTTGCTCTGGGCGAAGCAAAGATTTTTTTAAAGCCAAAATCGGTTTTAGGGTTGATGAACTCCATAATAGGTAATTAGTAAATGGTGTTTAATGATGGTAATTATATCACAAAATTCCTTCCATTTCTAAGTCTTCAATTATCTGCAAACCGCGCGGATCGCCTACTCGCAAAAGTGAAGATTTAGCATCTTCGCGCACGCCCATATCTGGATCTTCTTCTAAAGATTCAATCAAAGCGTCGATCGCCCCAGCGTACACTACATTATTTGGCAGTTCGCGAGCCAGTTGCCCGATCGCCCAAGCGGAATTACTTCGCACAGCAGATACAGCATCTCCCCGCAACGATTGAATCAACGGCGGAATCGCAGCAATCACCACATAGTAACTAACTTTTGCCATTTGACCCAGAGAACTCGCCGCCCACAAACGCACTGCCGAAATATCAGTTCTCAGAGCATCAATTAAAGATGGCAAAGCGCGGTAATCACGGCAATTTCCTAGGGCCCAAACTACTCCTTTGCGAACGTAACCGTTCCAATCGCAGTTGAGCTGAAGAATCAGCGGTTCCACAGCATCGGGACTCGGATTTCGCCCCAAAGCATAAGCCGCGCTCACCCGCACCAAGGGGCAACCATCTTTCAACAAATTAATTAAATGCGAAATTGCTCGATCGTCTTGCAGTTCGCAAAAAGCCCGCGCCGCAGTCATCCGGTGCTCAGGTTCCGGGGATTCCAGCAAAGGCAGCATTTCCTCGGGATCTAGCAGCGGGGGTTCGGATTCATCAAATTGATCCAAAGGGCTTTCCAGTTCCGTGTCAGTATCAAGGGCGTTGGGATAGTCGTTATTGTTCATAAAAAAACTTTACCGCACTGAGGCTGCTCCTCAGCAACTCAGTCGGTTGGCAGTTGACAGGAAAGCAGTTGGCAGTAGTCATTAATTATTATTAGTTATTAGTTATTAGTTTTTAGGTATTTTTAGCAGCTAACAAACAACAAATAATAGACCTCTTGCAAAATAATTTTCTGATGTAATGAAAAGTTTTGCTTTACTTGATTAGACATCTCCCAAAAAGCCTGTGAATAACAGGCAGGATGCCTGTTCCACAATTATGGGAGATGTCTAATTTAAAACCTCTAATTATAACATACAGCACTTTTCAGGTATGTGAGATACATAGTTCTTGTAGGATATTGAATGTACTTCACAAACATGGAATACGCTGTATATCTTTTTTGCAAAACATCTAATAAATACCTGATGCTCGATGCCCGATGCCCATTCATAAAGACTTGATCATCCAAACAGAATGAGTTTGATAGCCTAATTTTTGATAAAGATTCATCGCCGGTTGATTGCTGAGAAATACTTGCAAACCAATTTGCCGATCGCCTCGAAGGCGCGCCCAATTTTCAGCATGAATAACTAAAGCTGCACCGAGCCCCTTTCTGCGGTGTTCCGGTGCTATGTACAGCAAAAAAACGTGAGAGTGGCGCGCTCCAGTAGCTTGGTCGATCGCATTTCCCAACCACAAACATCCGACAACCGAGTTAAGATTTTGGACTTGAGATTTGGGGTTGAGATACTGCGACGGAAGCCCGGGCAAAATTTCTTCCCCTTCCGAGCTGTTTTTCTGGCACTCTACCCACCAAACTGGCGTCTGGTTAGAAAAATACTGATCGACAGTTTTAGCCAAGTGTCCCAATTCCCGATCGGGATAAAGCTCTCCGTAAGTCCGGTGCAGGAACTTTAGCAGTTTGGCTCGATCGAGTCCCGAGCCCGATCGCAGCCAGTAGCCCGGTATCAGCTCAGCCGACATCCGCTCAGCGGACACGGAAAGAGGAATAACTTAGCCCCAAAAAAATGGGATTTACCAAAGCCGCTTGCTTTTGCGGGATCGGTTCCTCAATCGGTGCCGGGGCTGCCATGTCAGCCGGCAAAAAGATGCGAGCGCTGACGGCTACCAGAGCCGCGAAAAATACTAATATCGCTATAAATGGAGCTATGTATTGACGAATGATAGGCATAACCGCAAAAGAATATTTTTGAGTTGATCTTCTCAAGTGTACCATACAAATCTTGTCAGTTATAATCACTGGCATTGGACAATTAGCTCTGCTCTTGAGCGATCGCAAATACCAACAAACACAAAATATAATATGACTGCCTCACCTGCTGTTTATGAAGCTCTAGCTAAATCAATTGTTTTTTTGAATCAAAAGCCCAACGCCCAAAATCAAGTTTCGCGTTTCCTCGATACCAACGGCTATTACATTGATCGCATATTCGACGACAAAGAAACAGGCTTTTATGCGATCGGCTTCGGTTCCTCCGACCCCAAAAAACCGCCAGCCCTCGTATTTCGTGGCACAGATTTCATCGACGGCGACGCTATATTTTCCGACTCCCCCGACATTGGCTTACCCGAATTTGAAAACAACAGAGATAACGTCAAAAACTGGCTAACCCAAATCGGTCAAGATACTACTAAAAACCCCAGCAAATTATTGCCAGATGTCATCGGTCATAGTTGGGGTGGAGCAGTCGCTCAAATTGTAGCCAGCGAATACACATCAATCACCGGCGATATCTTTACTTTCAACTCTCCGGGAGTGTCAACAAGTACATTCAACAATTTTCGGAGAAACGTCAGCAGAGCCGGCAACAAAAATGTCAATCATTACATTGTTAGCGGAGATTTCGTCAGCTTGTTTGGCGAAGCATTTATACCCGGAAAAGTATTTATCCAAAGTTTTACAGACCCGAGTATTAATCCATCAACTGTCTTAGCAAAACATCGAACCGAAAATTTGTTAACCACTCCCCCAGCAGATTTCTTCCAGAGGCAAATCTCCATATAACAATTAAACAGTCCAGACTTTGCTTATAACAACGACTCAGATTTTAACGAGTTTATCGCAGCGATAAATTTCCCCCTGCCAAATGTGTCAGTCGCAATCAGAACGCGATCGGGTGCAGAGAGTTTGAGAACAGCACCAGAATTTTCTTTTGTGCAGTTAATCAGACAAATGCAATTCGGTTTAGCTCCCTTGCAACCCAATTATTTATTAGGGGATAATCGCAACAATACGGCTACTGGCGGTGCTGGAGAAGATACAATTATCGGCAACGGCGGTAACGATACTCTCAGAGGTAATCGAGGTAATGACAGTATTAGTGGCGGCGATGGCGACGACTTCTTGTACGGTGGCAGAGATAACGATTATTTAGACGGTGGCGACGGAAACGATTTGATTTCCGGCGAATTTGGCAACGATTTTTTAATTGGTGGCGCAGGGCGCGATCGCTTTGTATTAGAATCCGGCGGTGGAGTAGATGTAATCGCCGATTTTAAAAAAGGTGAAGATTTAATTGCACTGTCGCGGGGTTTAAATTTTGCTCAAATTAGAGTCAGCCAAGGTGTTGACGGAGCTTTAATTACTATCCCGATTACTGGCGAAATTCTTGCTACTCTTAGAGGCGTGGCGGCGAGCGACATTACACGCCCAGATTTTGTGCAGCTTTAGTGCTGCAAAAAAAGTTTGTAGTTTGTTAGCGCTAGAACTCGGCGGGTTTTGTACCAAGATTATTGGCTAAAACGGATTGGCTACTAAACCCGCAGCTACAAAAAACGCCAGATTAAAAATTAATATTTTTAATAACCGCCGCTTAGTGTAAAATAAGTTAACAGCTTAAAAAGCGATTCCCAATCTAACAACAGGAAATAGTAAAAATATGCCATCCTCTCCCGCCGCTTACGAAACTATAGCGAAGCAAATTGTTTATATAGATAACAACCCCCAGCTTCAAAATATAGTTCAAACTGGTTTGACGGCTGCTGGCTACCAGATCGATCGCACCTTTGACGATCCCGGGACTGGATTTCACGCGATCGGCTTAATTTCCACCACCCCAGACAAACCGCCCGTTTTGGTATTTCGCGGCACCGACTCCCTCGTAGACGACGCTGCCAACGCCGACAAGCGCGGCGTCGGTTTCAACCAATTTGAAGCCAACAAACAAGCCCTAGGAACTTGGCTGACACAAATCAGTCAAGACACAACAAAAAACCCCCGCAGCCTGCCCCCAGACTTGCTGGGACACAGCTTGGGCGGCGCTTTGACACAGCTAGCTGCCACCGAATTCACATCTGCGATCGGAGATATTGTCACCTTCAATTCTCCCGGAATTGCTCAAAGTACAGTCAATATATTTAAGCAAAAAGCTGGCGCCAGCAAAAATGTCACCCACTACATAGTTAGCGGTGACTTTGTAAGTTTGGGAGGAGAAGCTTTTATACCCGGAAAAGTAGTTCTTCAAACATATACCAATCCGATTATTAACCCGCTATTGGTTTTGGACAAGCACACCCAAAACGGTTTGTTAACTACTCCTCCTCCCGGTTTGACGCAGACACAAATATCTGTAGACCAGTTGAATCGCCCTGATTTCACTTTCACAGATTCAGATTATTTAGAGCTATTAGCTGGTGTAGAATTTGCACTACCTGCCTTGGGAACATCGCTACAATCGCGCAGTAGTTCAGAGCAATTAAGAACCGCTCCGGGAAGCTCATTTATCGGAAACTTTGTGGTACTAAAAACTGCTCTTGATCCATCAAGACCTAACGAATTAGTAGGCGATGATGCCAACAATACAGCCTTTGGTTTAGGAGGTGATGATATTATCATTGGCAATGGGGGAAACGACACTCTCAGTGGCAACGGTGGTAACGATATTATCAGCGGTGGCCTCGGCAATGACTTACTATTTGGAGGCAAAGGAGATGACAATTTGAGCGGTGGAGAAGGAGACGATACGCTGATTGGCGGATTGGGTGCGGATCTTTTAATTAGCGGTGCTGGACGCGACGTATTGGTGTTGCGAGCAGGTGCTGGTACAGCCACAATTGTAGACTTTCAACAAGGTCAAGATTTAATCGGTTTAAGCAGAGGTTTGACCTTTAACCAACTGAAATTAAATCAAGGCGAGGTTTCAACAACCATCGAAATTGCCAGTAACGGCCAAATTCTTGCCAATCTTCCGGGGCTTCGCAGGAGTCCGCTAACAGCTAGCGATTTTATTACGATTTAGTTGCCAGTTAGCAATACAGATATTCGTTAAGGACACAACAATGTTGTGTCCTTTTTGGATAAACCTTGATATTAGCAAGACTTACGCACAGACTCTATCTGTAGGGTACTTGTGGCGCATATTATATCGTTTCCTGTATCGGCGGAATTAATATCAATCGAAATTAGGACACGGCAGTGCCGTTTCTTGCGCAATAAATCACGGTAGGGAAACGGCACTGCCGTGTCCTCTATATTATTCCGGCGCAGCCGGAGTTGATATTAATCGGGATCGTCGAGTCCCGGCCTCGGCATAGATGCTAATTTTGGCTCATCTTCTAGCGGCAAAAAGAAAATTGTTAACATACCCGGGATCACAGCCAGTGCGCTCATCAAGAAATAATTTTGATAGCCAAGATTCACCTGTAAATAACCGCTAAAAACTCCAGGAATCAGCACTCCTGCGGCCATGAAGGCGGTTGTAATTGCGTAGTGGGAGGCTTCATATTCTGGGCGAACAGTCCGCATCAGGAACACGGTATAGGCAGCTACGCCCAGCCCATAGGTAAATTGCTCGATCGAGTTTACGGCATAAGCCCACTCAATCCCCGGCTGATTTATCGCCAACAGCCAATACAGCACGTTAGTAGAATTTTGCAGGATAGCCGTCGGCCACATCCATTTTTTCAGTCCTTGTTTGGCAATCAAATAGCCGCCCAGTAGCCCTCCAACTAACAGAAACATTACCCCTAAAGTACCAGATAACAAGCCCATCTCCGAGGTGGAAACTGCTAATCCTCCTTTCTCCACTTTATCCATTAAAAATGGAGGAGCCATTTTAAAAGTCAAGGCATCACCCAATCTAAAAATCAAGACATAAGCGACAATCCAACCAATTTTTTCTTGCTGAAAATAGGTAGTAAATGACTCAATGAAGCTAATGGTTTTTCTAGGTGCGCCGACTTCGGAATCGTGATTTTTTGGATAGGGAAGATACCAGCGCTGAAACAGATAAATCAGTACAAATATAATGGCACAAATGCCAAACGCTGTCGCCCATCCATACTGAAGCGCTGACACCTTGAAAGAGGAACCCAAAAATGACAGGGAAATGTCCTCATATACTTTGGTATCGCCTCCGCTTCCGGTGACTAAATGTTTTTCTGCTAGCTTACCGGCGAAGAAAACCAATACACCGCTACCGAGAATGACAGCGCCTCTATAAGCCGTGTTGCGAACACCTACAAACAAGGCTTGTTGGTCTTTATTCAGGGTGTTTAAATAGAATCCATCAATGGCGATGTCGTGAGTAGCGGACACAAAGGCGATCGCAGTCAGGATGACCACAGATATAATGATAGCCTGGGGCATTAATACACCAAAGGCTAGGGCCGCAAACAGAAAAGCGCAAATGATTTCGGTGTTTAAAATCCACTTGCGTTTAGTTGAGTACATATCGACTACGGGGCCCCACAAACCTTTTAAAACCCAAGGAAAAGACAAAAGACTTGTCAATCCGATTAATTCGTTGCTGGTTCCCATACCTTTCAAGAAAATCACCGACATTAAATTAACGACGGTGTAAGGGAGACCTTGGGCAAAGTACAATACTGATACCCACAATCCAGCGTTATGCTTTTTATCCATAGCAAAGATATTTTGGCTAGTTACTTATTTGATTTACTGAGTGCGATCGGAATTTTCCGGGAAACCTCAACCGCTGGCATGACAAGTATATGGCATTTCGATGTCAACAGAAGCAATATAAACTGTGTATCTTAGCATCATTCTGACTCGAAAATGCTCTAATTGGTCGAATAAGCCTGCAACAGATGCTGACCGTTAAAATGAACAAGGTGAGTAGCCTCTTCTGCTACCCAAACATCAGTTTCCCAAGCAATATCAGATAAATATTCTGCCATTGCCTTTCGACTGAGGAAAGCTGTCACCATCACCAGAGGTATTGTGGAACCTTTGAAAATATGCTCAAGTTCAGTTTTACGTTTGGGATTAATGGGCCCATGAGAAGTAACAGCTTCAATCAACACCAACCAGTTTTTGTCTGTAAAGTGAACAATTACATCGGGCATCTTACCATGAGCATCAATTCTAACTCCTAATGCAGTTAGCGAAGCTTCATTGAAATGGGCAAATTTTTCATCTGTATCTCCGACATAAATCAGCTTGCCAGCAGGAGTAAAAGCAGGACAAAATTCGCTAATTATCTTGGCTATTAGGATGTTATGTCCTCCGGGCGAAAGAGTTTTGATATTACCTTCGATGGTAATTGGAATCCGAGCCATTTCTCGCTCTTGTGCATATCTTTGTTTGAGAGTTTCGACAGATGCGAGGTAAGTGCGGGCATTCTTGTCCCAATCAGAACTGCCGTAAGTTCGTAGTAGCTCTAAAGCACTTTCTTCAATCTGGTATGCCGTTTTTGGACTATTAACCGGACGTTCTGGATTGTCAGGATTCACAACAATCAAACCTGCATCAAGAAACTGATGCACTGTCTGACGGCGCACAGTTTCGCGCGTATTTGGCGCATACTTTTTACCGTATTGCTGCTCCATAAATTCCATGATTGGTGTTATTCCCCGCAGTGGAGATTTTGCCAAATCCCATGATTCTTCTGACTTGAGATCCAGCAAGGCAAGTAAGGTTAAGGCTGAACGTTCGTTAAGCTGCCCTTTTGGAAAACCAAGTGCTACAAGTATTTCTAAAGCTTCATTGATGTGATTCTTGATTGTCATTGGGTTATTTTATAACTAATTTATTAGGTTCACTGGTTGTTTCTCGACAAGTTCATCAATCTCCCGCTGTGTAGGAAATATTTCTCCAATTTCACTACCAAGTAAGAATAATTGCTCTAAACTAGGATACTTCAAATTGCGTAAATCAGTAGCATTGACTTGAGTATTTCCATTAAAGAGTCGAAAAAATGTATCTACAAGACTCGAATTTAGATAAATTGCCAATCCTCGCGCGAGGGAGATGTCTAATCCGCGTCCCTGTTTGTGAAAGTAATTCAAATGGTTTTCAAAACCGACACTAGAAGTATTAATTTTGTTGGCATCCCAAACAACAGCAACGATTCGCTTTTTCTCTTCTTTAGATGAGAAACGCTTCGTCAAAACATAATGTTCGTTAGGAACAAGCAGTGCAGCAGTTTTGTCAGTGATAGCTAGAGCTTGATACTTTTTAGTTGCGGTGGGATATTCAACACCACCAGCAGAAAAATGTGCTGGATAAATCAGCGGAACCGTACCAGTTTCTGGTTCCAAACGTAAGTCTGACTGGACACGAAAATCTACAACTTTTCCAGTTGAAACCGTTAAAAATAATTCTTTCAGACTGCAAGTAAATTGTGCCATTTTCTCAACAACTTTCTGACTGATAGAATCTGGCAAAATACGAATAAATTGTTCTGAATCGCTAGGATTAACTAGCTCATTATAGTGCAGTGAGTGAGATGAAATTAGGTCATCGCCAGCAGTTGTGCTTGAGTTGATAAGTACAGTATCTGGCTTTTCTATTTGTTTGGTAGCGCGAACAATTATAGTTTCTTGCAAAACAGCATCATCGGAAAATGGCAGCCGTCGCGATTCAAAGATGTGTATTTGGCGTAAAGCCATCATTTCCAGCAATACTTTGCGGAAATCTCGAAAGTATAAACCGTTGCAAAAGCTACGAGGAGTAATTGATACTAATTCACCGTTTGGTTTGAGTAAATGAGCGGCGGCAACTATAAAACCAGCATAGAGATTACTGGTTTCGACTCCTATAGAACGGAGCAAACTTCGGACTTGAGATTTAGCGTTGATTTTGGTATAGGGAGGATTGATAATTGCATTGGTAAATTCTAGCTTTAGTGGCTGTGTAAATAGATTTGGCTGTAGTATATCAGCAGCGTTTTGAATGAAATCTAATTGACGAATTTCATAGCCAAAATATATACCTGCACTTTGACATTCTATACTGCACCATTCTAAAGTTTGTTTGAGATACTCAATCAAAAAGATGTCAATTTCATAAGCTGTAATGTGTAGGCTGCGAGGTTTTTTTTTTCGTTGACAAAGCTCATAAACAACTGCTGCTAAAAGCGAACCAATACCAGCACCGGCATCTAACAAAGATATATCGGGACAGTTAAATTCAAACATTTTCGCCATAATTCTTGCCACGGAGGAAGGTGTTAAAAATTGTCCCTTTTCCCCCCTCTGGCTTTGTTGCAATTTCTGGGTTGCTTCTGGGCGTAACAAGTCTACTCGTTCTAGTAGATTGCTGGCAGTTGTGTTCCTGTCACCGGGAATGGCTAGTGTTGAAAAATGTGGTGCTATCATTTGTTGAGAAAAAGTTGATCGCGATTTCAGTTTATTTTCGCCCATATTGGAATCGATAGGCTATCATAGTAGCATTCTAATCTCTTCCGATCGCAGCAAGAGGCAGCCATGAATCAAGAAAATGTGACCTTTCCAATTGATAGCGAAAAAAAAAAGGCGCTAAAGGCGATCGCCACTGTTATGGATCGCGATTTAACTTATGTTTTGAACGAGGCGATCACTTCTTACCTGGAAATATATCAATGGCTGGTTGATGAGATCAAGAAAGGCGTTGCCGAAGCCGAAGCTGGAGACTTTGCCAGTGATAATGAAGTCCAAGCAGTTTTTACCAAGTTGACTAATAAAAATTAGAAGCTACTAGAGAACTTGTGATTTCCAATACATCTTATCCGATCATCTATCGAGTAAAAGAAGAATGTGCAGAATAAGTTCTCCGTATCCTTCATAGTTCAAGAAAGTATCCTGAAAATTAGGCAAAACAATTTTACTTATTTGCCCACTTAATATACCTGTGTGCGAAAATGTCAAGCGGACGCTCAAATCAAAAGTCCGTAAAGGACAGTTAAACGCTCCCTCACACATTTCTGATGCGTAAACCCAAAACATTCTTTTTGTCAAGTCTGTTCTCGATCGGCTTAACAATCAGTTTTCTGCTGACTCCAGGCTGGTTATCACACTGGTTTCCGAATCGCGCTAACGCAACTATGCCCCCACAAAGCCAAACCGCCGAATTTCGGGCCTTCTGGGTGGACGCATTCAACCCCGGCTTCAAAACACCCCAAGAAGTGACAAAACTGATCGCAGATGCCAAACTGGCCAACGCAAATGCGATCGTCGCCCAAGTCCGTCGCCGAGGTGATGCTTTTTACACCAGTGCGATCGAACCACGTACCCTCGATTCCAACGTTCCCGCCGGTTTCGATCCTCTCCAAGATTTGATTGACAAAGCCCACGCCGCAGGTATGGAAGTACACGCTTGGATGGTAACGCTACCAGTGGTTTCGGGCGGCAAACTCCCCGCCAATCACGTTTGGCAACAACATGGGCCAAATGCCCCAGGAAAGGACAATTGGGCAATGCTGACTTACGGTGGCGAAGCTAAAGGTTTCCTCGATCCCGGCCATCCAGATGCCTTAGATTATACCGTTTCCGTCTATTTGGACTTGCTGAAGCGCTACGATGTGGACGGCGTACAGCTCGATTACGTGCGCTACGGCGGGCCGGATTGGGGCTACAATCCCACTTCGATCGCCCGTTTCAACCAGCAAACCGGCCGCACAGGCAAGCCGACACCAAGCGATCCCGCGTGGATGCAGTGGCGGCGCGATCGCGTGACAGAATTAGTGCGGAAGCTTTATGTAGAAGCCCTGGCGATTAAACCGCGAGTGAAAGTGACGGCGGCAACGATCGCCTGGGGTGATGGCCCGAAAAACGATGAAGGTTGGTATAAAACGCAACCCTACAGAGAAGTTTTGCAGGACTGGCGGGCTTGGCTGGAAGAAGGGATTATCGATATGGCGATGCCGATGACGTACCAGCGCGAGTACAAGCCGCAGCAAAAGCTGGGTTTTGACCACTGGATCGAGTACGCTAAAGACCATCAGTACAATCGCCAAATTGCGATCGGGCCTGGTAACTATCTCAACTACATCGAAGACACTCTAGGGCAGATTCGCCGCGCCGAAGCGCCTTCTGCGAAGGGAAATCGCGTTGCTGGTACGGTGTTGTATTCCTACGCTAGTACGAATATTTACAGTAACGTTGAATTGCGATCGGGCGGTAGTGGCAATTTGCCCCGCCAGCCTTGGAAATTCGTGTTGCAGAGTAATGATTGGTTTTATACGGCGCTGTCGCAGCCCAGTCAATACGTTGACGGTGCGACGGGTAAAACTGTTCAAACTCAGCCTGTGTGGGCGACTCCGGTGGGGATTCCTGATATGCCTTGGAAGTCGCGGCCGACTTTAGGTGCGATCGCCGGAATGTTACAAAAGTGCGATAGAACTTGTGACGGTGCGAACTTGACATTACAGGCGATCGATGCTGGGGGCAAAGTTCGTCAATTGCGGGCGGATGGTAAAGGATGGTTTGGGGCGATCGAGCTTTCTCCTGGAACCTATCAGTTAAAGGTTGATGGAAGTCAGATTCAACAAACTGTTAATGTTGTCGCTGGCGCAGTCACAAAAATCAATTTCTGAGCCTCTTAATCTACTCATTCTACTGGTTCCCAGGCAGAGCCTGGGAACCAGTAGAATATTAATTCCGGTTGCACCGGAATATAGAGGAGACGGCAGTGCCGTGTCCCTACAATTAATCACGGTAGGGACACGGCACTGCCGTCTCCTCATTTCTACTCGTTCCCAGGCTCTGCCTGGTAACGCAGATCCGGAGGCTCCGCCTCCTATTTTACTCCACAAGCGAGGCAGAGCCTCTAGGCATCGGTTCCCAGGCAGAGCCGGGGAACCAGTTAAACCAGTTAAGCTATAATCAAATTATCCCACATCAAATTATCAATTTAGCGAGGGAACTATGCTGAATACAGAAGCCCTTTTCACAATCCGTAAATGGACTGTTAAAGAGTATCATAAACTGGGAGAGATGCGATTTTTTCACCCAGAGGAACGAGTCGAATTACTATCAGGAAATATCATCACAATCAGTGCCAAAGGAACTGCTAACACTTCAGCCACGAGACGTACTGCTAATGTACTGCGAGATATTCTGGAAAATCAGGTTGATGTTTATTATAAAAGCCCGATCGCACTCGATGACAATTCTGAACCAGAACCGGATATCGCCCTAGTCAGAATCGATCTCTTTGATTATGCGACTCACCATCCAACTCCTTCAGAGGTATATCTGATTATTGAAGTGGCAGATAGCAGCTTAACTTTCGATCGCGAAATTAAAGCCAAAGCTTATGCGCGATCGGGAATTGCCGATTATTGGGTGTTAAATGTGAACAATCGACAACTCCACGTTTTTCGAGAACCCGCCGTCGATGGGTATCAAAGTGAATTGATTCTTGGGGAAAATGGGAGCATTTCACCGCTGCAATTTCCCACTGTCAATATCGCAATTCCGGCAATGTTGCCGCCAATTATATCAAATTGAAAACGGCCTGACTGACCTCCGTTACATCCGTTACAAAATCCGTTGCCGAACTTCTCTATTCCTAATCGCTTTCCAGAATACCAGCTAACAAAGCTTGCTGAACGTGCATCCGATTTTCGGCTTGATCCCAAACGCGCGATTGACTTCCTTCAATCACGGCATCCGTAATCTCTTCGTCTCGGTGCGCTGGCAAACAGTGTAATACAATTGCATTGCGATCGGCTAAATCAACCAATTCTTGATTTACCTGATAAGGCTCAAACAAAGGAATCCTGGTTTTTGCTTCCTCTTCCTGTCCCATACTCGCCCAAACATCGGTATAAATTACTTGAGCATTCTTAACAGCAGTTGTGGCATCAACAGTCACAGTAACTTCTGTTTTGCCGTTAGCAATCGCCTTCGCCTTTTCCACAATCTCAGGATTTGGTAGAAAATCTTGAGGACAAGCAATTCTCACATTCATGCCCATCATTGCACAGCCCAACATCAGGGAATTAGCCATGTTATTTCCATCACCCAAATAAGTCAAAGTCACTCCTTCCAGCTTGCCAAAACACTCTTTTACTGTCATTAAATCTGCCAGCACTTGACAGGGATGTTCCTCATCTGTCAGGGCATTAATTACAGGAATTTTTGCGTAGTTGGCAAAAGTTTCTAAATCCTTTTGCTCGAAAGTCCGAATTGCTAAAACGTCTAGATATCTGTCTAAAACTCTGGCTGTATCGACCAATGGTTCCCCGCGGCTGACTTGAGTAACGTTGGGATTGAGGTCGATTACTTGCCCTCCCAATTTATACATTGCCACTGTAAAACTTACCCGCGTTCGTGTCGAAGCTTTGGAAAATAACAAGCCGAGAACTTTAGGACGTTTCAGCTTCACCATGCCCGATTTTAAACTGGCTGCTAGATCCAGCAAATAATTTAATTCGTCAATACTTAAATCTGCCAGACTTAATAAATCTCGCCCTTTTAATGAATCCATGCTTTCCCCCACACAAATTTTCAACTGTGTTAAATCTTAGCCCGAAGAGGCGGGCTTTGTTTATTTCAACTTGCACCATTCTTAATAGGGCTTTTATGGGCGGGCAGGATGCCCACCCCACAAGAAAACTGACTCTTTGTGGAACAGGCATCTTGCCTGTTGCTGACAATAGTGCAATATCTCAGTTTATTTCAATTTGCGGGTAATTGCTCGATCGCGCGATCGATCGAATTGCAACCTTGTTCTACGGTTTCTACCACCGCCAATAATCCTCGCAATTCCGCAGCACCAGGGAAACCCTTAGCATACCAGGTCAAGTGCTTGCGTGCTTGACACACACCGCTCTCACCCTTATATTCCCACAAAGCCCGCAGATGCTCCTTAGCACATTCGAGCTTTTCAATTGGTGTCGGAGTTATCTTTTCTATACCTGTTTTGATGAAATAATCGACTTCTCCCACTAAGAAAGGATAGCCCAAAGTTCCCCGCGAACACATCACTCCATCCGCGCCTGTTTCTTCGAGACATCGCATGGCTGCTTCAACTGAAAAAATGTCTCCGTTGGCGATCACAGGAATTGACAAAACTTCCTTAACACGGCGAATCCACTCCCATTTTGCCTGACCATTGTAACCTTGCGATCGAGTGCGGGCGTGGACAGTAATCATTTTTGCACCCGCATCTTCCATCCGTTTGGCAAATTCCAAAATATTAATTTCTTTGTCCGTCCAACCGATGCGAGTTTTGACAGTCACAGGAACATCTACGGCTTCCACAACGGCCCGCACAATTGCCTCGGCAGTTTCGGGCGATCGCAGTAGGGAAGAACCGCCACCATTTTTAGTAATTTTGTTAACCGGACAGCCCATATTAATATCAACTGTATCTGCTCCTTCTGCCACCGCTTTCTGTGCAGCTTCTGCCAGAAATTCCGGGCGACAGTCAAATAATTGAATACTAATCGGGCGTTCGTTTGGGTCAATTTCCATAATTCTCGGCAGTTGCTTGACGTAGTGCAAACCCGTAGCATTCACCATTTCGGTGTACATCATCGAATCTGGTGCGTAGCGGCGCACTAGGCGGCGAAATACCAAATCTGTAACGCCGGATAAGGGTGATTGTAGCACGCGGCTTTTAACTTCAAAGTCGCCGATTTTCAGCGGAGTTGCTAATCTTTCTTTTAATTCGGGAGATAGAGTAAGCATAGTCGATCGCTTCTTAGATAACAATTGAATTTTAATATTTGTATAGTATACAACATTAAGTATTTATACTTGAATAAAATAAAAAATGAATACAAGCCCCACAATAAAAGTGACTCTTTGTGGAACAGGCATCTTGCCTGTTCTTAATAAAGGTGCAATATGTGAGTTTTGAACTACAATTGGTGGATTCCCGATGATGCCGATCGCACATTATAAAAATTGTAGAGAATTCCTATGGACGCCACAGCACTCTGGCAACGCTATCAAGACTGGCTTTACTATCATGAGGGATTGGGGCTTTATCTCGATATCAGCCGCATGGGGTTCGACGATGCGCTCTACGCTACAATGAAGCCCAAATTTGACAAAGCTTTCAAAGACATGGCAGCTTTAGAAGCAGGGGCGATCGCCAATCCAGACGAAAACCGTATGGTGGGTCACTACTGGCTGCGAAACCCGGATTTAGCTCCCACTCCAGAATTAAAACAAGAAATAGTCGAAGGCATAGCACAAGTCGAAGTATTTGTCAAGAAAGTTCAAAGCCGCGACATCAAGCCACCATTCGCTCCCCAATTTACCGATATTATCTCGATCGGCATTGGTGGTTCCGCCCTCGGCCCGCAATTTGTCTCCGAAGCTTTATCCCCAGACATTCCGCCCCTAGCAATACATTTCATTGACAACACAGATCCGGCGGGGATCGATCGCATCCTCAACAAAATCAAAGACAAACTTGCCAGCACCCTAGTAATTACTATCTCCAAATCCGGCGGCACCCCCGAACCTCGCAACGGCATGATCGAAGTTCAAAAAGCCTTCGCCGCCCAAAAACTCGACTTTGCCAAACAAGCAATTGCCATCACCGGAGTTGACAGCCAACTAGACAAATTAGCCAAGTCTGAAGGCTGGATTACCACATTCCCGATGTCAGATTGGGTGGGAGGACGCACTTCGGAACTCTCAGCAGTCGGACTTTTGCCAGCAGCTTTGCAAGGCATCGACATTCGGGCGATGCTCGACGGTGCTAAAGTCATGGACGAAGCGACCAGAATTCCCGAAATTAAACACAATCCCGCCGCGTTGTTAGCAATGTCCTGGTACTTTGCTTGTAACGGAAGGGGCGAAAAAGATATGGTAGTTTTGCCGTATAAAGATTCACTGCTATTGTTCAGCCGATACTTGCAGCAATTAGTCATGGAGTCGATCGGCAAACAGCTAGATTTAGACGGCAACACAGTTCATCAAGGAATATCAGTCTACGGCAACAAAGGCAGCACCGACCAACACGCCTACGTCCAGCAACTGCGAGACGGCGTGTCGAATTTCTTCCTAACATTTATCGAAGTTTTGGAAGACAGGCAAGGCATTTCCCCAGAAGTAGAAGCCGGCGTCACTTGCGGAGATTATTTGTCTGGTTTGTTACAGGGAACTCGACAAGCCTTGTATGAAAATCACCGAGATTCCATCACTGTCACAATTCCCCAAGTCAATCCTCGGAGTGTAGGAGCGTTAATTGCCCTCTACGAAAGAGCAGTAGGTTTTTACGGTTCCTTAGTGAATGTCAACGCCTATCATCAACCGGGCGTCGAAGCAGGCAAAAAAGCTGCTGCTGCTGTCTTGGACTTGCAGCAACGGGTATTGCAAGTGCTCAAAGACGCTGAAACACCTTTGTCTGTAGCAGAAATCGCCAAAAAAGCAGGAACACCAGAGCAAATCGAGACAATTTACAAAACTCTGCGGCATTTGGCAGCCAACGGGCGCGGCGTAGCTGTGAAAGGCAATTTAGCGCAGCCGGCCACTTTAACTACAAGTTATCAAGAAGGTTAACTAATTCGATCCAATTCCCCATCCCTCTTACAGGGTGGGGATGGAGCCGGACGACAACGAAAGCTCCTCCGAGTTAGTATACAAATGGTTGCGACCCACCCACACGGCTGTCAACAAAGGTCACACTAGCAGTAATATGCTTACCACGGGTAACTAGCGTGAGAAAGGGGGAAAAATTGCGGTAACAGGCACGCCCATAGGCGGTAAGAAAGACACCAAACTGCGATGTACGAAAAACAATCAAACTGCCTTGGGAAGCAGGGCGGCTGCCTGGGTTCCTCATCAGAAGATAAAGCTGGAAACAGTAGAGAGGGAGAGTAAGACCATCACCGACTTGAGTGTCGGACTTGCAACAATGTAAGTTCCTAACGTGGCATCTGCCAATGAGACAGGAAGCCCCATCCGCCATGCGGTGGGGTACTTCACCAGTAGAATTAAAAATTAATTCCCGCCATGCCCTTGACAATTCTGGTTGCTGACGACGATTTCGCGACTCGCTTGTCGATTACCGATTATCTGGAAATTACCGGATACTCTGTAATCGCTGCTGAGAATGGCAAAGAAGCTTTAGGCTTGGTAGAGGAATTTGGGCCTCATTTGATTGTTACCGACATTACAATGCCTGAAATGGACGGCTACGAATTCGTGCGGCGAGTGCGGACTCGTCCGGCTTTCCGCTTGCTGCCGGTGATTTTTTTGACGGAACGGACGAGCACGGAGGAACGGATTCGTGGCTATCAGATGGGGTGCGACAATTATCTGGCTAAACCTTTTGAACTTCAGGAATTGGGGGCGGTAATTCGCTCTTTGCTCGATCGATATGCTTTGATTGCCCAGGCATCCTCTCGCTCCCCTGAACCAGAAATCCTCCAAATAGAGGGACGCAACAGAGTCAAGGGCAATGGTGAATTGGATTTTTCCACTCAAAAGTCAGAAATGCGCGATTCCCTACGGGATAGCTCCGCTTCAAGCGCGTCTATAGGCCCAAGTTCTCCAATGTTGACCCAGCGAGAGCGAGAAGTGTTAAATTTACTCACAGAAGGTCTTTCTAATATTCAAATAGGCGATCGGCTCCACCTCAGTCATCGAACCGTCGAAAAGCACGTCAGCAGCTTGTTCCGAAAAACCCTCAGCAACAACCGTGCGGAACTTGTTCGTTTCGCGATGGAACACCATTTAGTTGGGAATTGGTAATTGGGAATTGGGCATTGGGCATGGGTAATTGGGAATTGGGAATTGGTAATTCTTAGTTCGTAGTTTCTCACCAATAACTATTGACTACTGACTACTGACTACTGACTTCTTCACGTAGTGCAACAAACCCTCGCAAGCATCCAGCAACAAATCAATTACCCGATCGAATCCCTCCGGGCCACCGTAGTAAGGATCGGGCACTTCTTTTAGATCGTATTTCTGGCAAAATTCGCACATCAAGCGCACTTTATCTTGATATTTTCCAGTATTATCGAGAGCAAGAATATTCCGATAATTGTCCCGATCCATCGCCAGGATTAAATCAAAATTTTCAAAATCTATTCTTTGAAATTTCCTGGCTGCGCCTAACAGTTCAATGTTCTGTTTCCTCGCCGCCATTGCCATCCGACTGTCGGGAGGACTGCCAATGTGATAGCCGCCCGTTCCAACAGAATCGCAGGTAATTCGATCGCCCAAACCAGCTTTTTCTATCAAATGATTCATTATATTTTCTGCTGAGGGCGATCGGCAGATATTACCAAGGCAGACAAATAATAATTTAGTCATTAGTTATTAGTTATTTGTTATTGGTTATTTGTTAAGCTGTTCGACATTTAAATTGAATATCAAAAAGCAATTCGCCGTCTTGTGGGGTGGGCGTCCCGCCCGCACTGAATGTGCAGTTTAAATGCAGAACAGCTTATTGGTTATTGGTTATTGGTTATTGGTTATTGGTTATTTGTTATTGGTTATTTGTCAGTCAACAGTCAGCAGTCAACAGTCAACTGATGACTGATGACTGATGACTGATGACTAACCGAAACCAGGGAGATTCAGTCCACCGGTGAGTTCTTCCATTTTCTCCCGCATCGTCATCGTAGACTTAGCGTAAGCATCCTGCATTGCCACTGTGACGAGTTCAGAAACCACATCAGCACCTTCACCGAGGGCATCTGGCGAAATTTCCACACGGCGGGGTTCTTGGTTGCCACTTAGAAAAACTTTGACCAAGCCACCGCCGGCAGTTCCCTCAATTTCCATGACATCCAACTCTTCTTGGAGCTTTTTAGCTCCTTCTTGAACCTGCTGAGCTTTTTTGAAAGCTTCAGTCAGTTCTTTCATTTTGCCCAGGCCGAAGCCAAATCCTTGTCCTGATTTTGTCATAACTACTTTTTGATTGTGTGTAGGCTGGCAATCTGCCGTTTCCGTATTACTTCAATGATGCCTTAGAAGGGAAACTCTCCCAGTATTCTAACTTCTGGCTCCAACAACAGCGACCACCGCTGCTCGACCTGCTGTTGAACATGGCGGATCACTTGAAAAATATCATTGGCCGTTGCCGACCCGCAGTTAAGAATAAAGTTAGCATGGCGTTGAGCTACTTGCGCCCCACCGATCTGGTATCCCTTGAGTCCCGCTTGTTCGATGAACCAACCTGCCGTCTTCGGGCCTGGGTTGCGGAACACTGAGCCGCAGCTAGGCAGATGGTAAGGTTGAGTTGTCCGCCGCTGGCTGAAATGACCATTAGTTTCTGCCATTACTTGCGATCGATTGAATCCGGGCTGCAACTGGAAAGTCGCTTCTGTTACCAGCCGATCGCCTCCTTGGAGCACCGAAGTCCGGTAGCGGTACTCTAACTCTTGGGGAGTCAGAATTTCCACCTTGCCGCCAGGGGATAGGACGCGAGCATTTACCAGAATATCAGCAGTACAGGCCTTGTGAGCGCCTGCATTCATCACCACAGCCCCTCCGACGGTGCCCGGTATGCCAACAGCCCATTCTAGACCTTTCCAGCCCCGTTTAGCCGCCAACCAAGCGAGGCGGGGAATTGACTCCCCCGCCCCGGCTGTAACTTGACCCGTTTCTGGATGAAAATTCACCTGCTTGAGGTAGCGAGTGCCGACTACCAAACCGGACAAACCTCGATCGCTCACCAACAAATTAGATCCCGCACCCAGCAGAGTCACCGGCACTCCTTCAGAGTCAGCCCAGGCAAAACTCGCTTGCAAAGCCTCCATGCTGCGGGGAGCAACGTACCACTCGGCCGGGCCGCCGACTCGGAAGGAAGTCAGGCTCGCCAGAGAAACTTGGGAGTTAATCTTGCAATCAGTTCCCCGCAAGGAAATAGGAGAATACACTCGCCGATTGTCCTTAACAGAGGAGTCATTCGAGATAGTCACCATCTTGAAAATCCTTAAAAAATACCTTCGCTCGAAGACGTGGTTGAAATTTCTATTTAGCTAACCTATGCAGCCATGTTTGAGCGAGCCGATCGAGTCAGCAGTATCAGTGCAATTTGCACCGCCCGGGCTGTAAATCGACTCGAATGGGCGATCGGGCTAATCCGGGCGATCGGCTTTTTGATAAAAAGCCATAACCTCTGGAATAATTTGATTTAGATTGCCAGCTCCCAAAAACAGAGCCAAATCACCCGGTTGCAGATTTTCGGTTAAAAACTTACTTACCGATTCCAGGGAACCCTGAAACTCAACCTGTCGGCCTTCTTTAGCAATCAAATCAGCAACCTGCTGCCCGCTAATCTCTCCTAAATTCGGTTCCCCGGCACTATAAATATCGCAAGCCACAACCAAATCAGCATCGCCAAAAGATTGAGCAAATTCTGGCAAAAATGTCAGAGTCCGGCTGTAACGGTGCGGTTGAAAAATAGCAACTACTCTTCGGGATTTGGGATTTTTTTCGCTACCTGCGATGCGCAAACGAGCCGCCGCCAAGGTAACTAGAATTTCGCTAGGGTGGTGGGCGTAGTCGTCCACAAACAGAATGTCATTGTGAAAACCCCGCACCTCAAAACGGCGACGAGCTCCTTCAAAGCCAGCAATCGCTTTCGCAATCGCCGAAAACTCTAACCCCAACAATCGACCCACTGCTACCGCAGCTAGTGCATTGCTGAGATTGTGTTTGCCTAACAACTTCAACTCCATTTCCCCTAGGAAAGCTCCTCGCTCCCAAATGCCAGCCTTGGTGCTTTCGGCTCCATACTTCACGTCGGAAGCTGTGTAGTCAGCACCCTTGTCCGGCTGTAAGCTATAGCTAATATTAGGTTTAAGGCAGTCTTTAACGATGTCGTCGTCGATGCACCCTATTAAGGTTTGACAATTTTGGGTAAACACCTTAAATGTGTCTATTACCTGGTCAAGGGTATCGTAATGGTCTGGATGATCCAGTTCCACATTCGTCACTATGCCAATTTTGGCTACGAATTTGACGAGAGAACCGTCGGATTCATCAGCCTCGGCAACTAAGTAGGGGCCTTCTCCCAAACGGGCATTGCCTTCCCAAGCATTTACCTCGCCTCCTACCACAATCGTCGGGTCTAGACCCGCTGCCATCAGCATGAAGCCGATTAAGCTGCTAGTAGTAGTTTTGCCGTGAGTCCCGGCTACGGCGATACTTTGGTAATCTTGAATTAAGGCTGCCAACACATCCGATCGATGAAAAATCGGACAGCCCAAATCTAAAGCAGCTCGATATTCGGCATTTCCCGGGTGAATTGCCGTAGAACATACTACTTGAGGCAATCCCGGAATTGCTTGGACACTGGAACCGTTGCCATTCAATTGGAGAGCTTCGGCTGTCGCGACGGCAGTCGATACCGTCCCTGCTACTGCCGAGGATATAGCCCTTTCCTGCTGCCCGCGATCGGGACTGCTACCGTTGAGAGCCGTTTGAAATACTTCAAAATTGCTGGCGTCTTGACGCCAAAAAATATGAGCTCCAATTTCTTGCAAGCGCTCGGTTATGTGACTCGATTTAATATCGGAGCCGTACACAGGCAACTTGCGTTTAGCTAGAATATAGGCAATGGCTGACATCCCAATCCCACCAATGCCGATGAAATGAAATGGTCTACCGCTGAAATTAACAGAACTCGGCATCTTTGCTCCTCACACACCACACCACGCCAATAACACGCGATATCATATCAAGAATTGTTTTTTCAGGATACAGTTCGCTAGAGATTTTGGACAAAATTCTCGGCGCGTCCCTTGATTTGCGGGACTTGTAGAGATGTTTGTCTTGTATCCTATATGACTTAGTACCGAGTAGTTTTCCGGAACAGTCACAGCTCGAAAATTGCAGGTCAGAGAGAATGGGTTTTGGGGTCTGGGCAAACAGACTAATTTTGGGCCGTTGCATATTTCCTGCATTCTTTTTATTTCGATCCGCCTGCTGTGTTGGGATACGGCAGCAAAACCCCCACAACTTTTTTACCCAGATTGAGGGTAAAACCCATCAGGATTTACAAACACTACCATGTATGGTCAAGCTTCGCTTATTTGATAGTCATCGAAAATTTGGGTACGGCAGGACTTGAAGTAATATTACTCACAGGCAGGACACGCCGAGTCCCGCGCGTCCCTACAATTAATCTGGCGTAGTCCAAGGGCACGTGCATTCTCCTCTATCTCATTCCGGTGTAACCGGAATTGAGATCATTTGTCTACTCGTACGGTGATTTTTTCCTGAAAGTCAGAGATTGATCTCAATTTCGGTTGCATGAGCGAGATGATTGTTGACTGTTGACTGTTTGGACATTTGAACAATACCGATGCAACCGGAAACGATATGACACGATCGCAAATATAGTATGTATTCTCACTTAGTTGTATATATACAATTTGTTATGCAGTTAGTCCAAATAATCGTCGAAAAGCGATCAAGCTTACGGGTAAAAGCGTACAAACATCAAATTTGGGCGATGTCTGTATTAATCTTAATTTTTGGGAAATATGGCGAAAATAGCGATTTTTGGGGGGACTTTTGACCCGGTTCACTGGGGGCACGTGTTGGTGGCCGAGACGGCTGCAAGTCAATTTAGTCTCGATCGAGTGATTTGGATGCCCGATCGCTCTCCTCGTCACAAGTGGCGCCCGGATTTGGCAAGTTTTGAGCAGCGCCGGGAAATGCTCGCTCTGGCGATCGCCGATCGCCCAGACTTCGTACTTTCGCCACCAGAGACAAATCCCTCCGGCAGTTCTTTGGCGATCGACACCCTGCTATATTTGCAAAAATTGTATTCAGGTGACAATCGGTGGTACTGGATTATTGGTAGCGACGCCCTCCTGACTCTCCCCAAATGGCATCGGTGCCGCGAAATGGGCGGGTTGTGTGACTGGTTGGTGGCTCCGCGTCCGAGTCAGAGAGATGGGGAGACAGCAGCCAGCGGGGATCTGGAGGGAGCGCCCGAGTGGGGAGATTTTTCGGGTGGAAAGCCGATCAACTCCGGCGACAAAATGCAGCTTCAGACAAATGCTGTTGGCTTGCGAGTTGCCGCCCAAATGGCTCTGATGGACGTGGAAATTCGCTGGGAGGTGCTGTCTATGAGTGCGATCGAGATTTCGTCCAGCCACATCCGCCGCTGCTGCGCCCAAAATCGAGACATCCGCTACTTAGTCCCGGAAGTTGTCCGAACTTATATTACCGCCCATCAGCTTTATCAGTAACCAGGGGTAGAAAGCCCTCTCCCTTCAGCTTTTTTCCCATTTCTGCCTTCTAGAAAAGTTCAGGTTTTTTTGATAAACACAAAAAGAGTTAGAAAGGATCGAGCTTTGCGATATGATCTGGTGTCATCAGAAAGGTGGGTGGAAACCCCGTCGTTTTAGGACGGCTTTATATTAAACTATAGTGTGGTCAATGACCCACCCGCGACGATGGATTCAGACAGCCTAACGAGCGAAGTCCAGTGCAACTGGCGGCGCAGACAAATCGGTAGACCGGGAAAAGAGGATAGGGCAATGGTAAACATCCCTGGAATCAAAACAACAGATAAGAATTCCTTTTAGGTATTCGACGCATAAAAACCGCTCTTGCTAGCGGGGTTAGTCTGTGGAGCGAACATAAGACCAGAAAACTCCTTGTGGGTGGAGGCAGTTGTGATGAAGCAGAAACTCAAATCGTGAGGTTTGGGAATCACCGTGGCTTTAGCCCGGTGAGGATGTCAAAAGTCAATTCTTAAATTTTGAAAAAATTTAAGCCTGAGCTAAGGGCTGCCATCGTTAGGAGGTACTACAGTGATTCGAGTCGCGATCAATGGTTTTGGGCGTATCGGCCGCAGTTTTACGCGCTGCTGGCTGGGCAGGGAAAACAGCCAGCTTGAGCTGGTGGCTATTAATGACACTTCCGATCCGAAAACTAATGCTCACTTGCTGAGATACGATTCCATGATGGGAACGTTGAAGGGTGTGGACATCAGTACGGATGAAAATTCGATTACTCTAAATGGCAAGACAGTTAAATGCGTGAGCGATCGTAATCCGCTCAACCTGCCTTGGAAAGATTGGGGTATTGATCTGATTATTGAAGCAACCGGCGTCTTCGTTGACCAAGCTGGTGCATCGAAGCATATCACTGCCGGTGCTAAAAAGGTGCTGATTACAGCTCCCGGCAAAGGGCCTGAAGTCGGCACTTATGTGATGGGAGTCAACCACCACAACTACAAGCACAGCGACTACACAGTCATCAGCAATGCTAGCTGTACTACTAACTGTCTAGCTCCCGTACTGAAAGTGCTTCACGAAAATTTTGGCATCGTCAAAGGTATGATGACCACTACCCACAGCTATACAGGCGACCAGCGCTTGCTGGATGCCAGCCACCGCGACTTGCGGCGGGCGCGGGCTGCTGCAATGAATATCGTGCCGACTTCTACCGGAGCGGCCCAAGCTGTGGCATTGGTGATTCCAGAATTGAAAGGTAAGTTAAATGGTATCGCCATGCGCGTGCCAACACCTAATGTGTCCGTAGTTGATTTTGTGGCTCAGGTAGAGAAAAAGACTTTTGCTGAGCAAGTAAATCAAGTTTTCAAAGCAGCCGCCGAAGGCCCCATGAAGGGGATTTTGGAATACAACGAGTTGCCTTTGGTTTCTTGTGACTATCGCGGAAACGATGCTTCTTCAATCTTGGATTCCAGCTTGACGCTAGTTATGGATGGCGACATGGTGAAGCTGTTGGCTTGGTACGACAATGAGTGGGGCTATAGTCAGCGGGTGGTTGACTTGGCTGAATTAGTCGCCGCACGTTGGGAAGGTTAGATCCCTGACTTCTTTCCGGCAGTCCAGCAGTCCGGCAGGGGTTGAAACCCCTGCCTCAAAGAAGATAGTCCTCGCTATGAGGACTCATTAGTTCTTATGATATAGAGGAGACTGCACGTGCCGTGTCCCTACAATTAATCGGGCGTAGGGACACGGCACTGCCGTCTCCTAGTTTCGGCTAATATTAATTCCGATAATTCTTTCCAGCAGTCCGGCAGGGGTTTCAACCCCTGCCTCAAAGAAGACAGTCCTCGCTATGAGGACTCGTTAGTCCTGATGATATAGAGGAGACTGCACGTGCCGTGTCCCTACAATTAATCGGGCGTAGGGACACGGCACTGCCCATAGGTGTCAACTTAACGCCAAACCCCTTCAGAGACTACTGTTTGACGATAAAGGCCAGATCCCCCCTAGCCCCCCTTAAGAAGGGGGGGACAAGAGTCTTCTCAAAGTCCCCCTTCTTAAGGGGGATTTAGGGGGATCTAGATTTAGGTAAAAACGAGATTTATCAAGACTTTCAGGCTTAAGTTGACACTAATGGGCACTGCCGTCTCCTAATTTCGGGTAATATTAATTCCGATGCTCACCGGATTTGATATGAGTCCTGTCTCTTAGTCTGCGAAGGCAGACTTTGTTTGTGTAGTCGCGGTTTCAACCGCCGAATCATCAAAGTAAATAATTTATATGAAAAAAGCGTTAATTTGTGGTATCTCCGGTCAGGACGGAGCTTATTTAGCTAAACTGCTTCTGGATAAAGGTTATGAAGTTTCCGGCACATCCAGAGATGCCCAAATGTCTGGTTTCGGAAACCTGGCTCGTTTGGGAATTCGAGAGCAAGTAAAACTAGAGTCAATGTCTCTCAACGATTTTCGCAGCGTCTTGCAAGTATTGACAAAAATTGCACCCGACGAAGTGTACAATCTCGCGGGTCAAAGTTCCGTCGGCCTGTCTTTTGAACAACCGGTAGAAACCCTCGAAAGCATTGCCACGGGAACATTAAATCTGTTAGAAGCAATTCGGTTTACAGGCGGCAAAATTAAATTTTACAATGCCAGTTCCAGCGAATGTTTTGGGGATACCGGAGGCACTCCAGCGGATGAAAATACGCCCTTTCGCCCCAGAAGCCCTTACGCTGTGGCAAAAGCAACAGCATTTTGGGAAGTAGCAAATTATCGGGAAGCGTACAATTTGTTTGCGTGTTCTGGTATCTTGTTCAATCACGAATCGCCACTGCGCCCGGAGAGATTCGTCACCCAAAAAATTGTATCCACTGTGTGTAAAATTGCTGCGGGCAGTTCCGAAAAACTGCATTTAGGTAACATTTCAGTGCAGCGAGATTGGGGTTGGGCGCCGGAATATGTAGAAGCAATGTATTTGATGTTGCAGCAGGATGAACCGGACGATTATGTAATTGCTACGGGTGCAAGTTATCCTTTGGAAGAATTTGTGCAGACAGCGTTTATTGCTGCGGGTTTGGATTGGCAGGAACATTTGGTAACCGATGCGAGTCTCTACAGACCGACTGATATTGCTGTGGGGAGGGGAAATCCGGGTAAGGCGAAGCAAAAGTTGGGATGGGAGGCGAAGTATAAGATGCAGGATGTGGTGCGGATGATGGTGGAGGCGAGGCAGCAAGTGGAGGTAATCAGATGAATAATGTGTCTGCTCTTTATGAAACAGATTATTATCTGTGGCTACAAGAAACTTATCAAGCGCTAGAAAAAAAAGAGATTGAGCGGCTTGATTGGCCACACTTGATGGAGGAAATTTTAAGTTTGGGTAACGAACAAAGACGCAAAGTAGATAGTTATTTACGACAACTGTTGATTCATTTATTACTTTATCAATATTGGGAATCTGAAAGGGAACGTTGTGCTAAAGGTTGGCAAAATGAAATTGATAATTTTAGGTTTGAACTAGAGTCGTTGTTGGAGTCTCGGACTTTGTACAATTATTTCTTGCAGCAGATTGCAGAAATTTATATCAAGGCTAGAAAGCAAGCAATTAAAAAAAGTGAATTAGCACCTGAAATTTTTCCTGAAAAGTGTGCTTTTACTGCTGCTGATTTGTTAGATTCTGATTTTTTGCCCTAATGATTGTTTGATTTACCCACAGTCAGGAGACGGCAGTGCCCATAGGTGTCAACTTAAGGTCAAATGTAATCAGAGACTGCTGTTTGACGATTAGGCCTAGATCCCCCCTAGCCCCCCTTAAGAAGGGGGGGACAAGAGTCCGATCAAAGTCCCCCTTCCCCCTTGGGGGGGCTAGGGGGGGTGGGGATTTAGGGGGATCTGGACTATGGTAAAAACGACATTTATCAAGGCTTTCAGGCTTAAGTTGACACTCCTTGGGCAGTGCCGTATCCCTACCACGATCAATTGTAGGGACACGGCACGTGCAGTCTCCTCTATATCATTCCGGCGCAGCCGGATTTGATATAAGATATTTTTGGGTAGGTAGTAGGGTGGGTCGCTCAATAATAATTGGAAGCAGCGAGAGTTACTCGTGGCGACGCACCCTACGCATGAGTAGTAGTAGTAGGGGCAATTCATGAATTGCCCTGAAATTTAGAGTACGGGCAATTCATGAATTGCCCCTACCAAAGAAACCGGGTTTTTATCAATTTTGCGGACTGGAACGAATGATTTCGTGAAAAACCCGGTTTCTGGGTCAGTCTTAATAAATTTGCTAGGTAATTAAACAATTAAGGTAACAAAACTATGACTCAAATAACTCAAATAAGCGACCATGAACAGGAGATAATCGCTCAACTAATGACTCTATCTCCCGAACACCAACGTGCGGTAATTGATTTGATTCGTGCGTTGCAAGTACCCGCTACCAAATCGCAGGAATATCAACCAGAATCCCAGGGTCACGATTCCGATATTAAGATTAGTCTTTATGAGGTATTGGGCAAGTTTGAATTGACGTTTGAACATGAAGGTCAGGTGATTTACCCCCTAATTGCTGAAGCTTTTAATCAAGGCAAGAAAGTGGTTGTATCTTTTAAAAATGTGCAGCTAATTACTTGGTCTTTTGTGACCAAGGCGATTGGTCAATTGTACGAGCATTTTTCTGAATCGCAGATACAATCATGTTTGCAGTTGGTTGATATTAGTGAAGAAGATTTGGAGTTTGTTCATCATGTGATGGAAACGAAAAAGGAATTTTTGATCGACCCTGAAAAATTCCGGCGGCCCATGAGTGATGAACAGTTAGAAGAGTTGCGTCGAAAAAATCCAGATAATCCGATACTTCAAATAGTAGGTATGTTTAAAGATGATCCAACTTTTGATGATATGTTGGATTACATTGCTGAGTATCGTCGGGAATTGGATGAGGAGTATTTCCGACAACTTGATGCGGAGGAGGCAGGAATTTGATTCTGAGAATATTAGATACAGATCATGTTTCTTTGTTGGAAAGAAAGGACACTCTTGTTGTCGATAAGTTTAGCAGATCGCGTGTAGGTGAAACAGCGATAACAATCATTACTTGGGAGGAACAAATGCGTGGTCGTCTAAATGTAATTAGACAAGCGACTTCTTCGGAACAAAGAATATTGGCTTATACTCGGCTACTTGCTACGATTCGTTTTTTGCAGAATTTTCCGATTATTAATTTTGATGCAATGGCCGATCGCAATTATATGCAATTACAGGCGCAAAAAATTAGAGTTGGGACTCAAGATTTGAGGATAGCTTCGATCGCACTTTCTTGTAGTGCAGTTGTAGTCACGCGCAATCATAGAGATTTTGGGAAAGTGCCCAATTTGATGCTGGAAGATTGGACGGTTGCTTAGATTTATTGTGGGTAGCGTGTTTTGGTCGATCGCCTGTGGTGATATTCGTTAATGTATTTTGCGGTAAGATGTATGGTTGGTGCGATCGGCTGTTCTCGCTGATGACTGATCTATAGATGCCGGTTCTGTGGGAACATCCTGAGAGGGGCTGCGGTCTGGTATGTTCGTGGGAGGCTTGAGTTGATTGGGGCGATCGGGCAAAACTGACTCGAAATTGTGGTAGGCTTCTGGAAAATCATTCTGGAAGTGCGTTGTCCTGGGGTGACTGGGAGTTGCAGCAATTGGGTGGGGTAGTGTTTTGATCGCAAATGAGTTTGAGACAATATTATGGGGTGAAAATATGGAGGCAGAATATACGACAGCGAAGGATTGGTATAAGGCTAATCGCCGTGAGCTGAAAAAATATCGGGGTCAGTGGATAGCTTATACTAACGAAGGTGTGATTAGTGGCGATCGGGATTATCGCAAGATGAAGGACGGGATTCCTGCTGATACACCTAAATTGGGTTATGTGCTCTGTCGTATATATGAAAGTGAATTTGTTGAACCAGTCAGGTTTTATCCTGTCAGGATGAGGTCATTAAAATCTCACGATTGGCAGCCAAGATATGAAGTGGCGCTCAAAGTTCAGAACTCGGAAAATGTCCAAATGCTGGTGGATTCGGGAGCCGAATTGAGCTTAATAACCAAGCAACTTGGTGAAGATTTGGGTTTGAGTAGAACTGCTGGAGAGATTATCAGTAAAGCTGAGGGAGTTGGCGGCAGTATTGAATATCTGTTGCGAGATATTGAAATAGAGCTGGATGGTCATACTTTTACTGCGCCTGTGGCTTGGGCACAAACGGATTTTTGTGAGGAGATTCTTTTAGGGAGGGAAGTGGTTTTTGATTTGTTTGATATAGAATTTAAGCAGGCTGAGGAAGTTATTGTTTTTAAGTGGCGATCGCAGTGAACGGTCTCGATCAAGTTTAAGTTAGTTTTTTGTGTGCCGAGTTGAGTGCTTCACTCTAATCTACAAATTGGGCTTTTGAGTCAATGGCACGGAGGTAGAGTGCGATCAGCCTTTCTAGTTTACCCGATAGCGCGGGGAATCTTGATCGCGTGTGCCGACTTTCCTTAGTTGATTTAGGGTAGAATTTATCGTGAGTGCGATCGCTTGGGACTTATCGCTGATGGCTTGTCTAGAATACCGGTTCTGTGGGCACATCCTGAGAGGGCTTGAAGTCTGGTATGTTCGTGGGATGCGAGTTTATTGAATTCATTGGGGGCGATCGGGCAAAACTTACTCGAAATTGTGATATGCTTCTGAAAATCCATTTGGGAAGTAGGCTGTCCTGGGCGACTGGAAGTTGCAGCAATTAGGTTGGGTGATATTTTTGGCTATCGTCCATGAGTTTGAAACAATAAAGCTCAATATCAAGCAAAATATAGACAGATATTGCAGACAAGCTAGAGCTGTAGCGAGCTTTTAAATGTACATTTTTGCCAAGTTTAAATAAGGAGTAATTAGAATGGGTTTAATCAGAGGAGGAGTACCAACAGAGTTAGCAATAGCTTTGAAAGATGCCTACAGTTTGCAAGGTTTTATTGAAACTGGTACTAACTGCGGTGCAACGGCATTGTGGGCTGCACAGTATTTTCAAAAAGTTATAACAATCGAAGCAGCTCAAGAAATATATGAGGCCGTATTAAATAACTACAGTCATTTAGAAAATATAGAATTCGTATTAGGAAACTCAAAAGAGCAGCTTGTAGAAATTGTACCAAGACTCAAGGAGCCTTGTATTTTTTGGCTAGACACTCACTGGAGCGGCGGAATAACATATGGAGAATCTGAGGAGTGTCCGCTGCTGGAAGAGTTGCAAATTATCAACGATTCTGAATTCGATCACTTTATCCTCATAGATGATGCACGCCTTTTTTTATCTCCGCCCCCGAGTCCTCACCGTGTAGAGGAGTGGCCGACTATTGATGCTGTTACCAGTTTGTTGAATGCTGGAAGAAGTCGGTATACCGTTATAGTTGAGGATGTGATAGTTTCTGTTCCCGAAGCAGCTAAATTACTCGTGGCTCAATACAGTCAGGAAGTTAGCACAAAGGCATGGGAAGATCATGTGCGATCGCTCCACCAGCCAGCACCTTCATTGCCTGAAAAACAGGCAAAACCTAGACCCGCAGCCAAGACAACCTTGCACAGCGGCGAATTGCTGTGTATCGAAAGATTCATCGCATCCGGTAAAGTAGTTTTTGATGTAGGTGCGAATGTTGGCAGTTGGAGTGAGGAAGTATTTAATCAATTTCCTGATACAGAAATCCACCTGTTTGAACCCGTTCCTAAAATTTACAAAAGTCTTTTACAAAATTTAGCAGAAGGAATTGGTGATAGTAAAATTGTTCCCAATAACTATGCGCTAGGTAAACAAGAAGAATCAAAGCAGTTTGCTTATTACCATGACTCTCCCGAATGGAGTACATTTCACCGCAGGTTGCAGGCGGAAAAGGAATATGGTATTAAAGAACCTCAAATAATCAATGTTTTGACAACTACTATAGATAATTACTGTCAGCGACAAGAAATTAACCACATTAATTTTTTAAAGATAGATGTGGAAGGTGGTGAATTAAATGTACTAGAGGGAGCTAATAATTTATTGCTTCAGGGAAAAGTTGATTACATTCAATTTGAATACGGTGGTACTTATATAGACTCGAAAACAACTCTCAAACAAGTTTTTGAATATTTTCAAAACTTGCGGTATTCAATATTTAAGATTCAACTAGATGGATTAGAGTATTTGCCTACTTTTCAGCCAGATTATGAAAATTATGAGTGGAGCATTTTCTTAGCAGTCAACGAACGCTTTCGATCGACAGTTTTGGGTGAAGCACCCCAAATGCTTGATTTACAACAACTTTGTATGCAGCATTCCATCGTTCCGCGCGGTGTTGTTCACGTTGGAGCCCACGAAGGTAATGAAACTGGATTGTATCAAGCCATGGGCGTGCAAAGGGTATTGTATATCGAAGCTAACCCAGAAGTGTTTGAAAGATTGCAGCTCAGAATAGCGGAATTCCCCAACGTACAAGCGGTTAATTGTGCTGCGAGCGATCGAAACGGCACGGTAAATTTGCACGTCACTTCAATGGATCAAAGCAGTTCGATTTTGCCGTTAAAGCGTCATGCAGAGATTTATCCCACCATTCAGGAAACTCACCAAGTAACCGTAGAATCAAAAACTCTAGATACCCTGCTGCAAGAACTGGAACTGGCACCAGCGGATTTTAATATCATCAACATAGATATCCAAGGTGCAGAACTGTTGGCTTTACAAGGAGCGACTAACTTACTGAAATATGTAGAAGCAATTAACACAGAAGTAAATTACGAAGAACTGTACGAAGGCTGTGCGTTGATTGACCAACTTGACGAATTTTTGGAGAATTACGGTTTCGATCGCGCTGCAACAACAACCCCGCTTCACCCATCTTGGGGGGATGCGTTTTATGTCAAAAAGCCAGCAGTGACTATATCGTCACTTGACATCAATCGATTTGGCAACCAGATATTTGAGTACGCTTTTTTAAGAATCTACGCCAAACAGCACAACCTCCGGTGCGAAACCCCGACTTGGATAGGACAATATCTATTTGGTCATCAAGATCCGCCAATTTCTCAGAAATTACCTGAAGTTCGAGAAGTTCGAGATCAAGATGGAAATTTCTCCGTTTGGTTTGCAGAAGGTCTAATCCCCAATGCGCCAACAATTTACAAAAATGTAGACTTTTCGGGTTACTGTCAGTACCACACAAAATATTACGCTCCTTACAAAGACTACGTGCGATCGCTATTTAAACCAGCGACAGAAGTTGAAACAAAAATGCAGGGTGCGATCGCTTGCCTGCGTTCTCTAGGCAAAACAGTTGTAGGTTTGCACCTGCGTCGCGGGGACTACAGCCAGTTTAATACAGTACCTTTCTTGCCAGCACCTAGCGAATGGTACAAAGAGTGGCTCAGAGGTCTCTGGGAAAGGCTTGACGAACCAGTATTATTCATTGCTAGCGACGAAATTGAAAAAGTGATCGGAGATTTTGCTGAATATAGCCCAGTAACAGCCAAAGATTTAGGTGCAGATTTAGCTGAAGCAGAGTTTTATCCTGATTTTTACTTATTGAGCCAGTGCGATGTTGTCGCTATCTCGAATAGCAGCTTTTCGTTTGCAGCCTGTATGCTCAGCGAAACAGGCAAGTTCTTCTTCCGTCCCGATTGGTCAGCACAGAAACTAATCCCCTTCGATCCTTGGAATAGCGAGCCTCTTTTGTGGGAGAACCAGAAAAAATTAAACAGCGATGCCGTACCAGAACAATTTAAACTCAACGATGTAGAGCTGCTGCTAACCAATTATCACCTCAGCGATGAAGAGTTTTTGCAAGCAGCTTACCCCAAATATTTGCTCCGCTATCCAGATGAAGCAGGCAAACAGTGGTATATCAAACTCCTCGGGGACAAGAGCATTACGCGCAGAACAATTCTTGCCGGAATGCGACAATCAATAGAATTTCAGTACGTGTGGGAACCGATCGCCTCAGCTTCAGAAGAGGAAATTTACTGGCATTTGGCCGCTCAATGGGCAAAACAAGGCAAATGGGATGAGGCGATCGCCACATATCACCAGGCAATTCAGTCAAAATCAGACCTAGTGCTAGCCTACAGTCGTTGGGCAGACAATCTAACAGCCCAGAACCAATCCGATGCACAGGTGGCTTTGAGAGCAACATTCTTCAAAACCTTACTAAATCAACCAAACTCAGCCGAATTCTACGCTTGTTTAGGGAAACTCCTAGCAGCAAGGGGCAAGGCAGGTGAGGCTATACAGGCCTACCAAAAGTCGCTTTTAATTCAATCTGACTCCCCCGACTCAGCTCAAATTTACTTCGATTTAGGGAAAGCGCAAGCACAGCAAAATCAACTTGATGAGGCAATTAGCTCGTACCATAAAGCTATTCATCAGCATCCTGAATGGGCGGAAGTTTACTTTTATATCGGGCAAGCATTAGTACAGAAGAACAAACTTGAGGAAGCAATTACTTGCTATCAAAAAGTTCTTCAGCAGCATCCTGAATGGGCGAAAGTTTACTTCTACATAGGACAGGCAAAGTCACACCAGAACCAATTAGACGAAGCAATTGAATTTTACCAAAAATCTATCCAAATAGAGCCCAAATATATCGGGGCTTATCTGCTATTGGGAGGCTTACTTCACGCGCAATCTAAGTTCGATGAAGCTATTTCGTGTTTCCAAGACCTCATCAATTTAGAAAATCACAGGTTTGGTTCGATCGCCCAAACCTATATAGGCAGTATTCTGCAACAGCAAGGCAAACAGGAAGAAGCTAACTTGTATTTTCAAAAAGCACAGCCTGTTGCACCTCCCCAAGGGTGTTATGGCACTGTGCGGGAGTGGGCACTTGCATCTCAATTAAAGCAAACTAACTACATAGAACTCCACTCTCCCCATCGCTTCTCGCTCTCAACACCGCCACAAACAATAGATAGAGCTTTCTATCCGATATTGAATAGTAGTTGGTGGAGTCAATTTGAGTCGCCCGCCACATTTGTAGTGACGATACCAGAGGGTCGATATTGCGAGTACGGCTATAACACTGAAACTGCGGTCATCACCTCAGATAATCAGTTATTGCTCAATGTTTCTACCTGTCCAGGCATCCCCATAGATCGACATCCTATTTTCTCAGCAACCAATTTACCACTTGTTCAGCATATTGATGGTACTGTAGCTGTTTTATCGGTAGATACGGGACTCATTTATTACCATTGGATGTTAGATTTACTTCCCAGGATAGGCTTGTTACAACAAAGTGGAATTGATCTGGGCAGTATTGACAAGTTTTTAATTAACGGTTACAGCTCACCTTTTCAAAAAGAGACTCTTGAGGTGTTGGGTATTCGCGCCAATCAAATCATAGAAACTAAGAATCATGCCCATATCAAAGCTAATAAATTAGTTGTTCCTTCTTATCCCGGTTTTCAGTGTTTTCCAACCAAATGGGCCTGCGATTTCCTCAGAAGTAGTTTTATTCCCCTAGCACTACAGTCAAAATCAAGGCAGCTAAAGCGTATATATATCAGTCGGAATGCAGGAGTACAACGGAGAACAATTAATGAAGATGAAGTGTTAAATATTTTGAATGAGCGGGGTTTTACAAAAATCTTCGCAGAGTCAATATCCTTTGCTGAACAAGTAGCATTGATGGCGAGGGCTGAGGTTGTAGTCCTGATGCACGGCTCAGCAGTCAGCAACCTGGTTTTTTGCCAGCCAGGAACTAAAGTTATCGAAATTTTCTCGCCCCACCAAGTCGTTCAAATTGGCGAACTGATTAGCCATTACCAGAAACTTGACTACTATTACATGATAGGTTCAGGAATTGAATGTCCTCACTTGCGTCAACTCGTTTACGACAGAGATGGTTATGAAGATACACTGGTTAACATTGATTCTTTGAAAAATCTGCTAGAGCAGGCGGGAGTCGCTTAGAGCTAAAGGAACAGAGTTTAACTTTATGATTGAGTACAACACTCCAACTACATCCAAACGACAGCCGATCGACAAAGAGCTCAGCCTCACCAATCTCGTTTCGCACATGGCTACCGAGGCCCAGTGCCACTCCGATGCTTTCTACTATTGGTGTCAGGAAACTCGTCTGCACCAGCCTTTGGCAAGCCATAACCAGTCACACAAACGCTCAGCAACATTATTATCCACCATTTATTCTTCAGTGGTCAATATGTAGTATGTTAGGTATCTCCCTAATACATTTGTAGCTGTGTTTCTTGTAGATACTCGATTTCAATCTATCGATATTAAACTCAGGAATCGAAAAAATAGCAGCAAAGGTACAGTTTTCAGAGGAAAGTTTTTTTTATGAAAAAAGCACTAATTTGTGGTATATCAGGCCAAGACGGAGCTTATCTAGCCAAATTACTCCTAGATCAAGGCTACTCAGTCTGTGGCACATCGCGAGACGCCCAAATGTCAAGCTTCGGGAACCTCACCCGCTTAGGCATTCGCGACTTAGTAAAGCTAGAATCCATGTCCCTCAATGACTTTCGCAGCGTTTTGCAAGTGCTTGCCAAAATCCAGCCAGATGAGGTGTACAATTTAGCAGGTCAGACTTCCGTGGGACTGTCCTTCGAGCAACCAGTGGAAACCCTAGAAAGCATTGCCACCGGGACACTGAATCTCCTAGAAGCAATTCGATTTACAGGCGGAAAAATAAAACTATACAATGCCAGTTCTAGCGAATGCTTTGGGGACACCGGAGGCAAAGCAGCCGACGAAAGCACCTCATTTCACCCCAGAAGTCCCTATGCAGTTGCCAAAGCAACAGCGTTTTGGGAAGTAGCTAACTATCGGGAAGCCTATAATTTGTTTGCTTGTTCTGGTATCCTATTTAATCACGAGTCGCCGCTACGGCCACAACGTTTCGTAACCCAAAAAATCGTATCCGTAGCTTGTCGGATTGCGGCCGGTAGTCCAGAAAAATTGCAATTGGGAGATATTTCCGTGCAGCGGGACTGGGGTTGGGCCCCCGAATACGTGGAAGCAATGTATCTGATGTTACAGCAGTCAGAACCCGATGATTATGTCATTGCTACTGGCGAAAGTCGTGCCTTAAAAGAATTTGTAGTCCAAGCATTTGCAACTTTAGGATTAAACTGGGAGGAACATACAGTTATAGATACCAGTCTATACAGACCTACAGAAATTGCACTTGGCAAAGGCAACCCTACTAAGGCCAAGAAAAAATTAGGTTGGCAGGCAAAATATAAGATGCATGATGTGGTAAAGATGATGGTGGAGGCAAAGCAGGATAAATTATAAGCAATTTGGAAAAATAGAAAAATCCAAGATTTATCTCCACTAATTTTACTCTGCTTGGGAGCATCTATGCGAAAATTAGGTTGACTTGCAGATTAGGTGGAGGTGAGATATTTAATGTGGCACCAGAAAGATATCGACTTAAGGGCGATCGCGATCTAGGAAATTCATTTCTGATCTGGTAAAATTTGTTGAAGTAAAGTCAAGATTGTTATATAGGCAGGCAGGTGTTATCGTGGTTGAACTAATTGCTGTTCACGTCCCCAAAACAGCAGGAGCAACATTTCAAGTTATTTTAAACCAAGTTTATGGTTGCGAACATATTTACTATGACTATCTAGAGGGTTCTAGACCTAGAGTATATCAACCAGGCGAAATACCATCAGAATTCAGAGTGATTCACGGTCATTTTCCGATCGCCAAGTATGATGATTTTTTCCCTGATGCCAAAAGGATAATCTGGTTGAGACACCCGGTACATCTATTAGTTTCTCTATATTTCTATTGGCTGCATCTTCCCTTGGTAAATGATAATCACACAATAGTTGGGAAGATACAAACTGGGAGAATGGGAATAGATGAGTTTGCAGAACAACCAAAGGTTAGGAATGTATTATACCAAAATACTTGTGGAAAAAAGCTAAGTAATTTTTATTTTGTAGGCTTACAGGAGTTTTTTAACGAAGACTTGGCGGAATTGAAAATTATGCTAGGTTGGCCAAATTTTAGGAATTCCTATGAAAATCTTAACCCCAATCCTAAATATCACGAAGATATACAAAAAGTATTTGCTAATCAGAAAATTATCGATAAGTTAGTAAAGAACAATCAACAAGATTTTGCTCTTTATCAAGAGGCATTAAATCTCAGAGCAAACCGGAGAAAAGAGTCAATTTTAAGGCAGCCAATTATGGCAGAATGGAATCGTTATCAGTATCAACTGCGTCAATTCACACAAGAATTAAAGCCGACAAAATTTAATCTAGAAAAAAAAGGAGAAGCCACAATGCAAGAATGGAAAAGAACGTTTGTTTTCAACAAAAAAGAGTTTCATTACAATAGAATTAAATTCAACAATCCTACCGAAAGAGCCGTAGAAATACCTATTGCTTTTAACTTTCTTGCCGACCTCAACAAACCAGCAAGCGTACTTGAAGTTGGGAATGTACTATCTCATTATGAAAATCATTTGAGTGAAACGCTTGGTATAACATCAAGACGAATTGTCGATAAATTTGAACTAGAAGTAGGCGTAGACAATGAAGACTTAATGAACCTGCCGTCTGAAGAAAAATACGACGCGATTGTCTCACTTTCTACAGTCGAACACATTGGACAAAAAGGAGATCCTTCTGGTGGATATGGAGAGCAGCAAGAAAACCGCGATCTGGAAGCTCCATTAAAAGCAATTGCTAAGATATACGACCTACTTGCTCCTAATGGCAAAGCCTTGATTACCGTTCCTTTTGGAAAACTTATAGATGGGGAATGGTATATTCAGTTTAGTAAAGAGTATTTGTATCTGTTAGGTAAAAAATATGGAATTCCTAAAGAGGCTGTCTCAGTTAATTGTTTAAAGCTAATAGACAGAGAAACAAATGGCAGTAGTTTTAATGTGCTTTGGGAAGAGTTAGATGCTCTTGAACTTAGTTATATGGAATACGGCTCGCCTTTTTCTCAAGCAAATGCGATCGCAGTGATCGAGCTTTCCAAGCTTTCAAGTGACTTTCACTTGAAATTAAATGTCGAACCGAGTCCTCTGTTATACAATATGCCCTATGAGACGCGGACAGAATTCGAGCAAAACAAGGCTCTCCTACAGCAAACTCAAAGTGAATTGGCAGAATTTAAGTTGCAATTGCAACAGACTCAGAGTGAATTGGAACAATCCCAAGCAATCCAGCATCAAACTCAGAGTGAATTGGAACAATCCCAAGCACTTCAGCATCAAACTCAGAGTGAATTAGAACAATCCCAAGCACTCCAGCATCAAACTCAGAGTGAATTAGAACAATTCCAGTCACAACTCCACCAGACTCAAAGTGAATTAGAGCAATCTCAAGCACTCCACCACCAGACTCAAAGTGAATTGGAACAATCCCAGTCACAACTCCACCAGACTCAAAGTGAATTAGAACAATCCCAAGCACTCCA
>ENA-OBIO01000161-OBIO01000161.1-metagenomes-genome-assembly--contig:-NODE-161-length-41452-cov-5.22456_pt1 | contig 41452 bp, 38 predicted proteins | sample MGYA00153383_OBIO01 | MGnify analysis MGYA00153383 | reverse complement strand
CGTAGACGAGGCCCAGGTCGACGACGTTGATGCCGAGCTCGGGGTCGACCACGTCCTTCATCGCCTCGATGATGTCGTCGTCGGCCGCCCGTTGCTTGGGCAGGTCACCGGCCGTGGGGGTCTCGAGCACGGTCGTCACGTCGAGCGCGGCGTCCTGGGTCACCTCGGTCATGTCGTGTCCTCCATCGTCTGGGCGACCGCCTGTGCGGTCGCGTCCTTCCACGCCATCCAACCGAGCAGCGCGCACTTCACCCGCGCCGGGTAGCGCGACACCCCGGCAAAGGCGATGCCGTCCTCCAGCACGTCCTCGTCCGGCTCGAGACTGCCCCGGCTCTGCATCAGGGCCAGGAACGCATCGGCCTTGACCAAGGCATCGTCGACCGTCCGGCCGATCACCAGGTCGGTCATCACCGAGGTGCTGGCCTGGCTGATCGAGCAGCCCTGCCCGTCGTACGACACGTCGGTCACCGTCCCGCCGTCGACGTGGACGCGGACCGTGACCTCGTCGCCGCACGTCGGGTTGACGTGGTGCACCTCGACGTCGTACGGATCGCGCAGCCCCTTGTGGTGGGGATGCCGGTAGTGGTCCAGGATGATCTCCTGGTACATCGACTCAGACACGCGCGCACCTGCTCATGCTGACCAGAACGCCTTGACCTGCCCGATGCCTTCCAGCAGCCGGTCGATCTCGGCCTCGGTGTTGTAGAGGTAGGACGACGCGCGCGCCGTCGCGGGTACGCCGTAGCGCCGGCAGATCGGGGCGGCGCAGTGATGCCCGACGCGCACGGCGATACCCAGGTCGTCCAGGGACTGACCGACGTCGTGCGGGTGCACCCCCTCGACGGTGAAGCTCACGGCCGACCCGCGCATCAACACCGAGTCCGGGCCGATGATCCGGACGCCGTCGATGCGCCGCAGGCCGTCGAGCAGCCGGGCGGTGAGCACCTGCTCGTGGGCGGCGATCCGGTCCATCCCGACCGTGCTGAGGTAGTCGCAGGCCGCGGCCAGCGCGACCGCCTGGCTGACGACCGGCGTGCCGGCCTCGAAGCGCTCCGGCGCCGGCGCGTACGTCGAGGCGGACATCTGGACGACCTCGATCATCGAGCCGCCGCCCATGAACGGCGGCATCGCGTCGAGCAGCTCCTTGCGTCCCCACAGCACGCCGACCCCGGACGGGCCGAGCATCTTGTGGCCGGTCGCGACGAAGAAGTCGACGCCGAGCGCGCGCACGTCGACAGCCTGGTGAGGGGCGGACTGCGCACCGTCCAGCAGCACCAGGGCACCGACCTCGCGGGCCCGCCGGACCAGCAGCTCGACCGGGTTCTCGGTGCCGAGCAGGTTCGACACGTGTACGAACGCCAGCACCTTGGTGCGCTCATTGACCAGCTCGTCGAGCTGCGACAGGTCGAGCCGCCCGTCGTCGGTCAGCCCGAACCAGCGCAGCGTCGCACCGGTGCGCTCGCACAGCATCTGCCACGGCACGAGGTTGGAGTGGTGCTCCATCTCGGTGATGCAGACCTCGTCGCCGGGGCCGATCGAGAAGCGCTCGCCCGCCTTGGCATTGCCGAAGGAGTACGCCACCAGGTTGTAGGCCTCGGTGGCGTTCTTGGTGAACACGATCTCGTCGTGGTCGCCACCGAGGAAGGTCGCGACGGTGCCGCGGGCGCGTTCGTAGGCGTCCGTCGACTCCTGGCTCAGCGTGTGCACGCCGCGGTGCACGTTGCTCCAGTGCTGAGCCACGAACTCGCGCTCGGCGTCCAGCACCTGCACCGGCCGGTGCGCGGAGGACGCGTTGTCGAGGTAGACCAGCGGATGCCCGTTGACCGTGCGGGACAGCACCGGGAAGTCGGCGCGCAGCGCCTGCACGTCGTAGGTCGGGTGCGTCAGCAGTGCGGTCATGCCGCCCCCTCGACGAGGTACTTCGTGTAACCGTGCGCCTCGAGCTCGTCAGCGAGCTCCGGACCACCCTGCTCGACGATCTTGCCGCGTACGAAGACGTGCACGAAGTCGGGCTGGATATACCTCAGGATGCGGGTGTAGTGAGTGATCAGCAGGACGCCGGTCTCGCCACCGGCCCGGACCCGGTTGACACCCTCGGACACGACCCGCAGGGCGTCGACATCGAGCCCGGAGTCAGTTTCGTCCAGGATCGCGATCTTGGGCTTGAGCAACTCCAGCTGCAGGATCTCGTGGCGCTTCTTCTCACCGCCGGAGAAGCCCTCGTTGACGTTGCGCTCGGCGAACGCCGGGTCGACTTCGAGGCGGGCCATCGCCTCCTTCTGCTCCTTCACCCAGAGCCGGAGCTTGGGGGCCTCGCCGCGGATCGCGGTGGCAGCGGACCGCAGGAAGTTACTGACGCTGACGCCAGGGACCTCGACGGGGTACTGCATCGCCAGGAACAGCCCGGCGCGGGCCCGCTCGTCGACGCTCATCGCCAGGACGTCGTTGCCGTCGAGGGTGATGGTGCCGCCGGTGACGGTGTACTTCGGGTGCCCGGCGACGGCGTACGCCAGCGTGGACTTGCCGGAGCCGTTCGGCCCCATGATCGCGTGCGTCTCGCCGGCCCGGACCGTGAGGTCGACGCCGGTGAGGATCTCCCGGGCAGCGCCGTCGGAGGCAACGGTGACGTGCAGGTCGCGGATCTCAAGGGTGGACACGTCAGGACTCCATCTTCACGAGGACGTCGTCGCCCTCGACGGTCACGGGGTAGGTGGGCACCGGTCGTACGGCGGGCAGGCCGGACGGCGCCCCGGTACGCAGGTCGAACAGCGAGCCGTGCAGCCAGCACTCGATCTGGCCGTTCTCGACGTCGCCCTCTGACAGCGAGACGTCGGCGTGCGAGCAGATGTCGGAGATGGCGAAGACCTCGCCGCGGCTGCGGGCTATGCAGACGGGCTTGCCAGCCAGCTCGACGCGCAGCGCGCCCTCCTCGGGCAGGTCGGTCAGCGCGCAGGCCCGCAGGTTGCCGGTGCTCACGTGAAAGCCCTCTCCAGCTCGTCCTCGATCGTCGCCATCAGACGCTGCTCGAGGGCCGGGACACCGAGGGACTCGATGACCTCGGCGAAGAAACCGCGTACGACCATCCGCCGGGCCGCGTCGGCGGCAATGCCGCGCGTCATCAGGTAGAACAGCTGCTCGTCGTCGAACCGCCCGGTGGCGCTGGCGTGACCGGCGCCGGCGATCTCGCCGGTCTCGATCTCCAGGTTGGGCACCGAGTCGGCGCGCGCCTCGGGGGTCAGCAGGAGGTTGCGGTTGAGCTCGTAGGTGTCGGTGCCGTGCGCGGCGGCCCGGATCAGGACGTCGCCGATCCACACGGTGTGCGCCTGCTCACCCTGCAGCGCGCTCTTGTACGTCACCCGGCTGCGGCACTGCGGCACGCTGTGGTCGATCAGCAGCCGGTGCTCCAGGTGCTGGCCGCCGTCGGCGAACGAGACCCCGCGCAGCTCGACGTCGCCGCCGGGTCCGGTGAAGTCGACGGTCTCGACGATGCGTACCAGCGAGCCACCGAGCGACACCTGGGTCGAGCGCAGCCGGGCGTCCCGGCCGATCGCGAAGGCGACGTGCTCGCTGTGCAGCGTGTCGCCGGCCCAGCTCTGCACCGAGACGAGCTCGAGCGCGGCGCCGTCACCGAGCAGCACCGAGGTCTTGCCGACGTAGCGGGCGCTACCGGTGTGGTCGAGCACAACGGTGGCCCGGGCGTGCTCGCCGATCTCGATCACCAGGTGGCCGAAGCGCACCGCCCCGTCCCCCGAGTCACCGTCCTGGCCACGCAGGTCGAGCACCAGCGGCTCGGCCAGCTCGGCACCCTTCTCGATGCGCAGCGCGCTGACGCTACGGCCGCCGACGGATGCCGCGGTGGCCGACAGCCGATCGACCGGCAGCGGAACGGTGGCCAGCAGCGGGTCGCCCGGGTCCAGCGGCCCGAACCAGACACCGTCCTGCTGACCGCTCAGCGTGGCGTCCAGCCCCACGTCGACCGGCTCAGCGTCCAGCAGTGGCCGGACCCGGGACAGCGGCGTGAACCGCCACTCCTCCTCGCGGCCGGTGGGCATCGCGAAGTCCACGAGGTCGGCCGAGCGGACCCGCTCGGGCCGGACGTCGGCGGGGCTGCGCGGGGTCGATGGCTTGACGCCCACCGCGACCGCGCCGTCCATGACGCCGCCGGTGGCCTTGACCGCGGTGCGCTCGATCTCGAGCGCATCCCCCATGCTCACCGCCGACTCGCCAGCTCGCCCATCGCTAGCCAACAGAGCCCTCCATCTGCAGCTCGATGAGCCGGTTGAGCTCGAGCGCGTACTCCATCGGCAGCTCGCGGGCGATCGGCTCGACGAAGCCGCGGACGACCATCGCCATGGCCTCCTGCTCGGTCATCCCGCGGCTCATCAGGTAGAACAGCTGGTCGTCACCGACCTTGCTCACGGTCGCCTCGTGGCCCAGCGACACGTCGTCCTCGCGCACGTCCACGTAGGGATAGGTGTCGCTGCGGCTGATCGTGTCGACGAGCAGTGCGTCGCAGACGACGTTGCTCTTGCTGCCGACCGCGCCCTCCTGGACCTGGATCAGGCCGCGGTAGGACGTCCGGCCACCGCCCCGGGCCACCGACTTGCTGACGATGTTGCTCGTGGTGTGCGGCGCGGCGTGCACCATCTTCGCGCCGGCGTCCTGGTGCTGGCCCTCGCCGGCGAAGGCGATCGACAGCGTCTCACCGGAGGCGCGCTCACCGAGCAGGTAGCAGGCCGGGTACTTCATCGTCACCTTGGAGCCGATGTTGCCGTCGATCCACTCCATCCGGCCACCCTCGTGCACCGCGGTGCGCTTGGTGACCAGGTTGTAGACGTTGTTCGACCAGTTCTGGATGGTCGTGTAGCGGACGTGCGCGTCCTTCTTCACGATGATCTCGACGACCGCGCTGTGCAGGCTGTCCGAGCTGTAGATCGGCGCCGTGCACCCCTCGACGTAGTGCACCGATGAACCTTCGTCGGCGATGATCAGGGTGCGCTCGAACTGGCCCATGTTCTCGGTGTTGATCCGGAAGTACGCCTGCAGGGGGATGTCGACCTTGACCCCCGGCGGCACGTAGATGAACGACCCGCCGGACCACACGGCGGTGTTGAGCGCCGCGAACTTGTTGTCACCGACCGGGATCACCGATCCGAAGTACTCGCGGAACAGCTCGGAGTGCTCGCGCAGCCCGGTGTCGGTGTCGACGAAGATGACACCCTTCTCCGCGAGGTCCTCGCGGATCTGGTGGTAGACGACCTCGGACTCGTACTGTGCCGCGACACCGGCGACCAGACGCTGCTTCTCCGCCTCAGGGATGCCGAGCCGGTCGTAGGTGTTCTTGATGTCGGCCGGCAGCTCGTCCCAGGTGGTGGCCTGCTTCTCCGTCGATCGTACGAAGTACTTGATGTTGTCGAAGTGGATCCCGGACAGGTCCGAGCCCCAGGTCGGCATCGGCTTCTTCTCGAACAGCCGCAGCCCCTTCAGGCGCATGTCGAGCATCCACTGCGGCTCGGACTTCAGCCGGGAGATGTTCTCCACGACGCCGGTGTTGATGCCGCGCACCGCGGTCGAGCCCGCGACATCGGAGTCGGCCCAACCGAACTTGTACGTGCCGATGCCTTCGAGCTGCGAGGCGGTGGTTTCGGCGGTGGTGGTCATGCGTGGGCCTTCCCGGTCGAGTGACGAGGGTGCGAGGAGTCGGGGATCGAGGTGGCGGTCGGCACATAGGTGGTGCAGACGCCGTCGCCGTGGGCGATCGTCGCCAGCCGTTGGACGTGGACGTCGAGCAGCCGCCCGATCGCGGCGGTCTCGGCGTCGCACAGTTGCGGGAACTGCTCGGCGACGTGCTGGACTGGACAGTGGTGCTGGCACAGCTGGACTCCGCGCCCCTGCTCGCTGGTGCCCGCCGCGTAGCCGTCGGCCGTCAGGGCGGCCGCGAGGGCGGCCGGTCGCTCATCGGCGGGTAGTCCGGCGACCCGGCCGCGGTAGCGGGCCTCCAGCTCACCGGCGCGGACGCTGGCGAAGGCCTGCACCGCATCCGCACCGCCATGGGCGTCGAGGAAGCGCAGGGCGGTGGCGGCGAGGTCGTCGTAGGCCGACGGACCCGCCGCGTGTCCGGCGTCGGTCAGCGCCCACAGCCGCGCCGGCCGTCCTCGGCCGCGCAGCGAGGTCAGCACCCGCGGTTCGCGGGAGGACACGGTGCCCTCGGCGAGCAGCGCGTCCAGGTGCCGGCGGACGGCTGCCGGAGAGAGCTCGAGACGTGCCGACAACGCGGTCGTCGTCGAGGGGCCCGACGTGAGCAGCAGCGCCAGGACGCGCTCCCGGGTGCCGGAGCGTTCGGCCCTGTCACCCGACGACGGCTCAGCCGTCGACGGCTCAGCCCGGGGCGCCGCCCGCCTGGCCTCGTTCAAGGTTTTCACCACGTCAGTGTGCCCTAATACCCACCGGAGCGCGAACCGGCCTCCGCCGGGCGGCGCAGCCGGGCAGTCCCTACGCTGGTGGCGTGTCGGTTCCCGCGCTCGACGTCGTCGGGCTGGTCAAGCGCTACGGCACCCGCACCGCCGTCGATGGCCTCTCACTCGTGGCCCGCACCGGCACCGTACTCGCGCTTCTCGGCCCCAACGGTGCCGGCAAGACGTCCACGATCGAGGTGTGCGAGGGGTTCCGACGCGCTGACGGCGGCACGGTGCGGGTCCTCGGGCTCGATCCGCGCGACCCGGCACTGCGCCCCCGGGTCGGCGTCATGCCGCAGACCGGCGGCACCTACCCGGGGCTACGTGCCGGTGAGGTGCTGCGGCTGTTCGCCTCGTACAGCCGCGAGCCGCTCGACCCTGCCGACCTGCTGGACCGCCTCGGGCTGGGCGGTGTCGAGCGCACCGCCGTACGCCGGCTGTCCGGTGGTCAGGCTCAGCGGCTGTCGCTGGCGATGGCGGTCGTCGGCCGGCCCGAGCTGGTCTTCCTCGACGAGCCGACCGCCGGCCTGGACCCGCAGGCCCGGCTCGCGACCTGGGACCTGATCGAGTCGCTGCGCCGCGACGGGGCCACCGTCGTACTCACCACCCACCTGATGGACGAGGCCGAGCGGCTCGCCGACGACGTCGTCATCGTCGACGCCGGCAGGGTCGTCGCGGCCGGCACCGTGCAGGACCTCACGCGGACGGGCGCCACCGGTCAGCTCCGCTGGCGGGCCCGGCCGGGCCTTGACCTCGACCAGCTGCTGCTCGCCCTGCCCGAGGGGTCCTCGGCCAAGGAGTCCCCCGCCGGCCAGTACCTCGTGGAGGGTGTCATCGACCCGCAGCTGCTCGCGTCGGTGACGTCCTGGTGCGCCGGGCACGGCGTACTCGCCGAGGACCTGCGGCTGGAGCGGCGCACCCTCGAGGACGTCTTCCTCGAGCTGACCGGTCGCGAGCTGCGGTCGTGACGACCTCCACCGCCAGCTCGTGGGCCGAGGGGGCGCTGACGCCGCGCCCCGGCTCCGCCGGGCGACTCCGGATGCTGGCGGCCCAGGCCCGGACCGAGCTGGTGCTGCTGCTCCGCAACGGCGAGCAGGTGCTGCTCAGCCTGGTCCTGCCGCTGGGGCTGCTGGTCGTGCTCTCGACGCTGTCCTTCGTCGAGATCACCTACCCGAGCAAGCCGGACGTGGCGCGCCCCGACTTCTTCACCCCCGGCGTGATCGCCCTCGCCGTGATGTCGACGGCCTTCACCGGCCAGGCCATCGCGACCGGCTTCGAGCGGCAGTACGGCGTACTGAAGCGGCTCGGCGCCACCCCGCTGCCGCGCTCGACGCTGCTGCTGGCCAAGACGCTGTCGGTGCTCGCCGTCGAGCTGCTGCAGCTGCTGCTGATCGGCGCGGTGGCGTACGCCCTGGGCTGGCAGCCGCAGGGCAACGCCGCGTCCGTGCTCGCCCTCGTGGTGCTGGGAACGGCTGCGTTCAGCGGGCTGGGCCTGCTGCTCGGCGGCACGCTGCGCGGCCTGGTGTGCCTGGCGGTCGCCAACCTCGTCTGGCTGCTGCTGCTCGTGCTCGGCGGCGTGATGTTCGACCTGAGCGCGTTCGGGCCGGCTGAGCCGGTGTTGCGCCTGCTGCCCAGCGCGGCGCTGTCTGAAGGGCTGCGCTCAACGCTGGTCGGCGGCCAGCTGGTGGGCAGGGACGTGGTGACCCTCGCGGTCTGGGGCGCGGGCAGCCTGCTCGCGGCCAGCCGCGCCTTCCGCTGGGAGTGAGGGTGCGCTCACCGCTGGCATGGTGGCGGCACCGCCAAATGGTGCGGGCCACCGCCGGGCCGGTCGGCCCCGACGTGGTCCTCGCCGACGACGGCACCCGGCTGCACGTCGAGGTCGATGATCTCCCGGGCTCGCCGCTGACCGTGGTGTTCGTGCACGGCTTCACCGCCCGCCTGCAGGAGTTCGTGCTGCAGCGCGAGACGTTGCGCGGCCGGGTGCGTGTCGTGCTGTACGACCAGCGCGGCCACGGCAGGTCCGGCTGGGGCGATGTCCGGCACGCCACCATCGACCAGCTCGGCCGCGACCTCGCCGCGGTCCTCTCCCGGCACGCCCGCACCGGGGCGGTCGTCCTGCTCGGTCACTCGATGGGCGGGATGACCGTCCTGGCGTACGCCCGCCAGCACCCGGAACAGTTCGGGACCCGGGTCCGCGGCGTCTTCCTGCTGGCCACGTCCGCGGGCGGTCTGGTCGCCGGCGGCCTGGTCGGGCTGTGGGCCCGGGTCGGCAAGCGGCTGGGCCTGCTGCCGCTGTGGCTGTGGTGGCTGCGGGTGCTCGCACCGCTGCTGCAGCGCCTCAACCGCCCCGGCACCCGGCTCGGCCGCGCCATGATCCGCCGTTACCTGTTCGGCCGCGACGACGCCGACCCGGCGACCGTCACGCTGGTCCAGGACCTGCTGGAGCAGGCCCCGTTGACGATCAGCGCGGCGTTCTACCCGACGTTCCTGGCCCACGACGAAACCGCTGCGCTGCAGGTCCTGCGCGCGGTGCCGGTGACCGTGCTGGTCGGTGACAGCGACCGGCTCACCCCGGCGTCACACAGCCGTCGGATGGCCGAGGCGATCGGCCCGGGCGCCGAGCTGGTCGTTGTCCCTGGCGCCGGCCACTCCGTCAACATCACCAGGCAGTCGATCGTGGACGATGCGCTCCTGCGGTTGATCGACCGCGCCGCCAGCTCCGCGGTGGCCTGACGTCACATCCGGACGAGGGCCTCCCGGGCGGCCACTCGGCGCTCGACCAGGAACGACAACACCGGCACGGTCCCGCCGAGCGCGACCAGGACGACCCGGCGGACCGGCCAGCGACGCGCCCGGCCCAGCAGGATGACGCAGACCACCAGCACCATGTACAGCGCCCCGTGGATCGGACTGACGGTCTTGCTGAGCGCCGGGTGCCCCCCGACGTAGCGCAGGGGTACGGCGACGAACACCAGCACGAGCAGCACCGCGCCGACGACGTTGGCCATCACCCGGTAGCGCAGCAAAGGGTCCCTCACGCTGAGCTGTCGCGGCGGGCGAGCTCGGCGAACCTGGCGTTCCACGCGGCGAGCTCGGGGTCGTCGTCCTCGCGCACCGTCTTGACGACCGGTAGCGGCGGGGCCGGAGTCCGCACGGGCGGGGCCACGGCCGGTGCGGTCTCGTCCAGGCAGAACTTCGTCCAGCCGGCGAGGGTCAGCGCCAGGAAGGCCCACCACTCCAACCCGTAGCTGTAGTTGCGGATCGAACCGGTCTGGGCGCCGCGGCCCCACTGCCAGATCCCGAGCCGCAGCAACGCGTAGAGCGCCAGCACGACGAGCACGTGCATCAGCAGCCACGACGGGCGCAGCAGACGGGTCCTCACGTGACCGATCGTACGAGGTCCGGGCAGGCCCGGCCTGCCGCGCGACCGTACGCTCGCGATGTGGATGTCCGTGCCCTGCTGCACCCCAAGCCGGTCGTGGTACTGCGTCTCGCGGTCCTCGCCCTGGTCCTCAACGTCGTGCTCGTAGCGACCGGCGCGGCCGTCCGGCTGACCGGCTCGGGGTTGGGCTGCCCGACCTGGCCGCGCTGCACCGGGGCCTCGGTCGTCAACACCGCTGAGCTCGGGGCGCACGGCTACATCGAGTTCGGCAACCGGCTGCTCGCGGTGGCACTCGAGGTCGTCGGCGTGCTGCTGCTGCTCGCGGTGCGCCGCAGCGCGGTCCGGCTGCCGCGGTCCTGGAGCCGGCTGGCGGCGGTGCAGGTGCTGGTGGTGCCGCTGCAGGCCGTCATCGGGGGGATCCTGGTGCTCACCGGGCTCAACCCGTACGTGCTGATCGGGCACTTCCTCGTCTCGTTCCCACTGCTGCTCGCGGCGGCGGCGCTCGTGCGGCGCTGCCTGGATGGCCCGGCTGAGCCGCGCGCGCTGTTGGTGCGCCCGGAGCTCCGGCTGCTCACCGGCGCTCTGCTGCTCTCGACCACGGTCGTGCTGGCGCTCGGCAGCGTGGTCACGGGCACCGGGCCGCACGCAGGCAGCAACGATGTCGCGCGGCTGCCCTTCGACCCGCGCAGCGTCACGCAGCTGCACGCCGACGCCGTCTACCTGCTGGTCGGGCTGACCCTTGCGACCGCCCTCGCGGCTCGCGCACTGGGGGCGCCGGCGGCGGTCGGCGGCTCGGTGCGCGCGCTCGTGCTGCTCGAGGTGGCTCAGAGTGCCCTCGGCTACGCCCAGTACTTCTTCGGCACCCCGCCGCTGCTTGCCGGGGTGCACGTCCTGACCGCCGCGGTCATCTTCGCGACCGCCGCGTGGGCGCACGTCAGCACCCGCGGCCCCCTGCCGACGTCCGCCCCGCCCGGGACAGCCGGCGCCACGCCCGCCCGGTTGCCCGCGACCGTCTAGGCCCCGCGACCGTCTGGGCCCCGCGACCGTCTAGGGCCCCGTGACCGTCTAGGGCCCCGTGACCGTCTAGGGCCCCGTGACCGTCTAGGGCCCCGCTCCGTCTAGGGCCCCGCGAGCGTCTAGGCCCCGCGGCGGTCTGTTGACATGCAGGGCCCACCCCCGATGAGCGGGTGCGACGACCAGTACACAGTCCCTGATGAGTCGGCCTGCCGGGCGTGGCCGACGCCGGTGCACCCGCACGCCGTGTTCGACTTCTCGCGATGGCACACATCGCGTCCCCGAAGGACCCCGCTGGGATCCTCGGCCGGGCGTCAGACCAGCTGGTCGACGGCCACCGCGAGGAACAGCAGCGCGAGATACGTGATCGACCAGTGGAACAGCCGCATGGGGGCGACGTCGGCGCCGGCTCGGGCCCGGCCCGCCAGCAGATGCGCTTCGCGGAGGAACACCCCACCGGCCACGACCGCGGTCACCAGGTACAGCGCCCCCGAGACACCGAGCGGCCAGAACAGCAGCAGCGAGACCGCCACCATCACCCACGAGTAGACGACGATCCGGGAGGTGACGACCCGGTCGGACGCCACCACGGGCAGCATCGGCACGTCGGCACGTGCGTAGTCGTCGCGGTAGCGCATCGCGAGCGGCCAGTAGTGCGGCGGCGTCCAGAAGAAGATCACCGCGAACAGGACCACCGGCGCCCACGCCAGCGAGCCGGTCACGGCCGCCCAGCCGATCAGCACCGGCATGCAGCCCGCCGCGCCGCCCCACACGATGTTCTGGGACGTACGCCGCTTGAGCCACATCGTGTAGACGACGACGTAGAAGGTGATCGCCGCAATGGCCAGCCCAGCCGCCAGCAGGTTGGTCGTCACGGCTAGCTCGACGGCCGCGAGCAGTCCCAGCACCAGCCCGAAGACCAGCGCCGAGGCCGGGGTAACCGCGGCCCGGGCGAGCGGCCGGCCTTCGGTCCGGTGCATCAGCACGTCGATGTCGCGGTCGTACCAGCAGTTCAGCGCGTTGGCCGAGGCCGCAGCCAGCGTGCCGCCGACCAGCGTCGCGACGACCAGGGCCAGGGAGGGCAGGCCTCGTGCGGCGAGCACCATGGTGGGCACCGTCGTCACCAGCAGCAGCTCGATGATCCGCGGCTTGGTCAAAGAAACGTAGGCAGCCACGACCGAACGGAGCGGGTGCGGCGCCGCTCCAGCCTCAGGATGCGCAAGCGTCGTCACATGAAGACTCTACCGGCGGGCGGCGCCCCGGGCCTGCCGGGGCGAACGGCGGCATGGCGCGCCGGCAGGCGCATGTGCCGGGGTGCGGGCGCTCCGCACCGGCATGGGTGGGGCCGTGACGGACAGGGAGCGAGCCCGGCCGGGCGCACCGAATGTCCGGCCCGGGACTAGTCTCGGGCCGCGCACATCGCCGGTCGGTTCAACACGCCCACGAGCACCACGGAAGGCCGGACGCCGCGTGACCAACGATCAGCAGCTGGACTGGACCGACCTCGACAGGGCTGCCGTGGACGTCTCCAGAGCCTTGGCGATGGACGCCGTCGAGGCCGCCGGCAACGGCCACCCCGGCACCGCGATGAGCCTGGCCCCCACGGCGTACCTGATCTACCAGAAGCTGCTCCGGCACGACCCGACCGACCCGACCTGGACCGGCCGCGACCGCTTCGTCCTGTCCTGCGGCCACGCCAGCCTGACGCTGTACATCCAGCTGTTCCTGGCCGGCTACGGCCTGACGGTCGAGGACCTCGCGCACCTGCGGCAGTGGGGCAGCCTGACGCCCGGGCACCCGGAGCACGGCCACACACCCGGGGTCGAGGTCACGACCGGCCCGCTCGGCCAGGGGGTCGGCAATGCGGTGGGGATGGCGATGGCGTCGCGCCGCGAGCGCGGCCTGCTCGACCCGGACGCTGCGCCCGGGCAGAGCCCCTTCGACCACACGGTGTGGTGCATCTGCTCGGACGGCGACCTGCAGGAGGGGGTGTCGGCCGAGGCCAGCTCGCTCGCCGGCCACCAGCGCCTGGGCAACCTGGTGCTGCTGTATGACGACAACCACATCTCCATCGAGGGTGACACCGAGACGGCGTTCAGCGAAGACGTCGTGGCCCGCTACGCCGCGTACGGCTGGCACGTGCAGCGCGTCGAGGACGGCAACGACGTCCACCAGGTGCACGCGGCGCTGGTCGCTGCGCAGCAGGTGACCGACCGGCCATCCTTCATCGCGATGCGGACGATCATCGGCTACCCGGCGCCGAACCTGCAGAACAGCGGCAAGGCGCATGGCAGTGCCCTCGGCGCCGCCGAGATCCGGCTGACGAAGATGGCGCTCGGCTTCGACCCCGACAAGAGCTTCTTCGTCCCCGACGACGTCCTGGCTCACGCGCGCGCTGTCGTGGACCGCGGCCGGCAGGCGCACGAGCAGTGGCAGCGGGGCTACGACACCTGGGCGGCGGCCGACCCCGAGCGCAAGGCGCTGCACGACCGGCTCACGACCCGCACGCTCGCTACCGGCTGGCAGGAGCAGCTGCCGGTGTTCGGGGCCAGCGACAAGGGCCTGGCGACCCGGGTCGCCAGCGGCAAGGTGCTGAGCGCGCTCGCGGACGTGCTGCCCGAGCTGTGGGGCGGCTCGGCCGACCTGGCCGGCAGCACCAACACCACGATGGACGGCGCCGACAGCTTCCTGCCGGTCGGCAACCCGCTCAAGGGCGCCAACCCGTACGGCCGCACGCTGCACTACGGCATCCGCGAGCACGCGATGGGCGCCGTCATGAACGGCATCGCGCTGTCCGGCGGCACCCGGGTCTACGGCGCGACGTTCCTGGTCTTCAGCGACTACATGCGCGGCGCGGTACGGCTCGCCGCGCTGCAGCAGCTGCCGGTGACCTATGTCTGGACGCACGACTCGATCGGGCTCGGCGAGGACGGCCCCACCCACCAGCCGGTCGAGCAGCTGGCCGCGCTGCGGGCGGTGCCGGGCCTGGACGTCGTACGCCCCGCCGACGCCAACGAGGTCACGGTCGCCTGGCGGACGATCCTGCATCGCGCGGCGGGCCCGGCCGGGCTGGTGCTCAGCCGGCAGAACGTCCCCACCTTCGACCGCACGGTCTGCGGCTCCGCCGAGGGCACGGCGCGGGGCGCGTACGTGCTGCTGGACTGCGCGGAGGGCACCCCGCAGGTGCTGCTGCTGGCCACCGGCAGCGAGGTGCAGATCGCGGTGGCGGCCCGCGAGCTGCTCGAGGCGTCGGGGATCGGCACCCGGGTGGTGTCGGTGCCGTGCGTCGAGTGGTTTCGCGAGCAGGACCTGGCATACCGCAACACCGTGCTGCCACCGGATGTTCTGGCGCGGGTGTCGGTGGAGGCCGCCGTGGCGCAGGGCTGGCACGAGTGGGTCGGCTCCCACGGCCAGTGCGTGTCGCTGGAGCACTTCGGGGCCTCGGCGCCGTACGACGTGCTGTACGAGCAGTTCGGCTTCACCGCGGAGCGGGTGGTCGCGGCCGCCCACGCGTCGCTGTCCCTGCTCGGCAAGACCTCCGGCTCGACCACCGGCAACTGACGGAGACCCTGATGACCGAAGCCCTCGCTGATCTGTCCGCCGCCGGTGTGGCGGTCTGGCTCGACGACCTGTCCCGTGAGCGGGTGCGCTCGGGCAACCTCGCCGAGCTGATGCGGACCCGCTCCGTCGTAGGCGTCACCACCAACCCCTCGATCTTCCAGAAGGCACTGTCGGGCGGCGGCGCGTACGACGACCAGGTCCGCGATCTCGCACTGCGGGGCGCCGACGTCGGCGAGGCCGTCCGGGCGCTCACGACGTACGACGTCCGCTGGGCGTGCGACGTGCTCCGCCCGCGGTACGACGCCAGCGACGGTGTCGACGGCCGGGTCTCGATCGAGGTCGACCCGCGGATCAGCCACGACGCCGACCGCACCGTCGCAGAGGCCAAGGCGCTCTGGTGGCTCGTCGACCGCCCCAACCTCTACATCAAGATCCCGGCAACCCGCGAAGGGCTGCCGGCGATCACCCGCACGTTGGCCGAGGGCATCAGCGTCAACATCACGCTGATCTTCTCCCTGACGCGGTACGACGAGGTGATGGCCGCCTTCCTGGACGGGATGGAGCAGGCCCGGGACAACGGTCACGACCTGTCGAGGATGGGGTCGGTCGCGTCGTTCTTCGTCTCCCGCGTCGACACCGAGATCGACAAGCGGCTCGAGAAGCACTCCGGCCTGCGCGGCAAGGCGGGGGTGGCGAACGCGCAGCTGGCCTACCAGCACTACGAGCAGGTGTTCGGGGGCGGCCGCTGGAAGGCGCTCGCGGCAGCCGGCGCCACGCCGCAGCGCCCGCTCTGGGCCTCGACCGGCGTGAAGGACCCGTCCTACGACGACACGCTCTACGTCGTGGAGCTGGTCGCCCGGGGCACCGTCAACACGATGCCCGAGGCCACCATGCAGGCCGTCCACGACCACGGCGTCATCCGCGGCGACACCGTGACCGGCTCCTATGCCAAGGCCCAGCAGGTGCTGGACGATTTGGCTGGTGCGGGGGTGGACTACGACGAGGTCGTGCAGCTGCTGGAGGACGAGGGGCTGGAGAAGTTCGTGCAGGCCTGGGGCGACCTGATCGAGTCCGTCACCGAGCAGCTGGAGAAGGCCGGCGCCGAGGTGGCGCCGACCGGGGCCACCACGCCTGCCGGCCAGGGCCCGGCCGCCGCCTCCCGTGAGGGCAGCGGCCGGTGACCGGAGCTATCTGGACGGTCGGCGCGTGAGCGCGAACCCGCTGCGCGACCCGCGTGACCGCAGGCTCCCCCGCGTCCCGGCGCCGTGCTCGCTCGTCGTGTTCGGCGTCACCGGCGACCTGGCCCGCAAGAAGCTCATCCCGGCGGTGTACGACCTCGCCAACCGCGGGCTGCTGCCCCCCGGGTTCGTGCTGCTGGGGTTCGCCCGGCGGGACTGGGGCGACGGCGACTTCGAGCGGGTGGCAAAGGAGGCGGCCCGCAAGGGGGCCCGTACGGAGTTCCGCGAGGAGACCTGGCAGCGCCTGTCCGAGGCGATCCGCTTCCTGCCCGGCTCGTTCGACGACGACAACGCCTTCGACCTGCTGGCCTCGACGCTGACCGAGCTCGACGCAAGTCACGGCACCCAGGGCAACGCGGCGTTCTACCTGTCCATCCCACCAGCGGCCTTCCCGACCGTGCTGGCCCAGATGCAGCGCACCAAGATGTCCGACAACTCCGCCTCCGGTGGCTGGCGCCGGGTCGTGGTGGAGAAGCCGTTCGGTGAGGACCTCGCGTCGGCCAAGGCGCTCAACACCCTTGTCGACGACGTCTTCACCGCCCAGGACGTCTTCCGGATCGACCACTACCTGGGCAAGGAGACCGTCCAGAACCTGCTGGCCCTGCGGTTCGCCAACGAGCTGTTCGAGCCGATCTGGAACCGCCAGCACATCGACTCGGTGCAGATCACGATGGCGGAGGACGTCGGGATCGGCGGTCGGGCCGCGTTCTACGAGGAGACCGGCGCGGCCCGCGACGTCCTGCAGAACCACCTGCTGCAGCTGCTCGCGCTGACCGCGATGGAGGAGCCGGGCAGCTTCGACGCCGAGAGCCTGCGCACCGAGAAGCGCAAGGTGCTCAGCGCCGTGATGCCGCCCGACGACCTGGCCCGCTACGCCATCCGGGGCCAGTACGAGCAGGGCTGGCTGGCCGGCGAGCGGGTCAAGGGCTACCGGGCCGAGGACGGCGTGGATGCGGCGAGCCGCACCGAGACGTACGCCGCGGTGCGCTTGGAGGTCCAGAGCCGGCGCTGGGCGGGCGTGCCGTTCTACCTGCGTACCGGCAAGCGGCTGCCCCGCCGGGTCACCGAGATCGCGGTGCTGTTCCAGAAGGCCCCGGTGCTGCCGTTCATGCAGACCGACACCGAGGAGCTGGGCAGCAACCAGCTCGTCGTCCGGGTGCAGCCCGATGAGGGCATGACCTTGCGGTTCGGCTCCAAGGTGCCCGGCACGCAGATGGAGGTCCGCGACGTCGCGATGGACTTCCTTTACGGCGAGGCCTTCACCGAGTCGAGCCCTGAGGCGTACGAGCGGCTGCTGCTCGACGTGCTGCTCGGTGACGCCTCGCTGTTCCCGCGCAACGAGGAGGTCGAGCAGAGCTGGCGGGTCGTCGACCCGATCGAGCAGCACTGGGCCGAGCAGGCCAAGGACGGCCCGCACCTGTACCGGGCCGGCTCGTGGGGGCCGCGGGCGGCCGACGAGATGCTCGCCGGCGACGGGCGCGCCTGGCGGCGACCATGACCACCAGCAGAACGGGGCCGTCATGACCACACTCTGGGACACCACCGGAACCGCCGTTGTCAAGGCGCTCGCGGCCGAACGGCGCTTGGCCGGCGCCGTGTCCTCCGGCCTGGCGCTGACGCTGGTCGTCGTCGTGGACGAGAAACGGGTCGCCGAGGCCGAGGTGGCAGCCACCCGGGCCGCCGCGCAGCACCCCTGCCGGCTGCTCGTGGTGGTCCGCCGCCGGCCGGACGCACCGGAGGCCCGGCTGGACGCCGAGATCTTGATCGGCGGCCGGCTCGGTCCAGGCGAGGCTGTCGTCATGCGGATGTACGGCCGGCTCGCGCTGCACGCCGAGTCCGTGATCCTGCCACTGCTCGCACCGGACGCCCCGGTGGTGACCTGGTGGAACGGCGAGCCGCCGCACCTGATCGCGCACGACCCGCTCGGGGTGTTCGCCGACCGACGGGTCACCGACAGCTCCCTCGGCAGCGACTCACTGCTGGCCCTGCGTCAGCGGGCGGCGGACTACTCCCCCGGCGACACCGACCTGACGTGGACCCGGACCACGCAGTGGCGGGCACTGTGCGCCTCGGCATTCGACGCCGCCGAGGACCCGCCGACTGCCGCCCGGGTGGCCGGTCAGCCCGGCAACGTATCGCGTGAGCTGATCGCCGGTTGGCTGCAGAGCCGGCTCGGCCTGGCCGTCACCATCGAGGACTCCGCAGGGCCGGGCATCACCGAGGTGGAGATCTCGCTCGCCGACACTTCGATGCGGCTGGTCCGCGGGGACGGTCAGACCGCCGTGCTCTCCCACACCGGCCAGCCGGACCGCACCCTGCCGCTGCCCCGGCGCGAGCTCGGTGACCTGCTCGCCGAGGAGCTGCAGCGCCTCGACGCCGATGAGACCTACGCCGACGCGCTCGCCTCGGTCACCGGCACCCACGACCTGTCCGCCCGCTCGCAGCTGCGCAGGCACATCTGGGTCGACCCTGCCCAACACCTCTCGGAGAGCATCCTGGTCGAGGGCGTGGTCAAGGCGGACGAGCGCTCGTGACCCGGCCGGAGCCGACCGTCGTGGTGCTGCCCGACCCGGGAGTGCTCGCGGCCTCGGTGGCCGCCCGGCTGGTCACCGCGCTGGTCGATGCCCAGTCACTGCGCGGGGTCGCCTCGGTCGTGCTGACCGGCGGGACGATGGGCATGGCGGCGCTGCGCGCGGTCCGCGACTCGCCGGCCCGGCCGGCGGTGGACTGGCGGCGGGTCGACGTGTGGTGGGGAGACGAGCGCTGGGTCGCTGCCGACTCACCGGAGCGCAACGACCGGCAGGCCCGCGAGGCGCTGCTCGACGCGCTCGACCTGGATCCGGCCCTGGTGCACCCGCTCCCGTCGCCGGGCGCCTTGGACGGCGACGACGTCGAGGCCGCCGCCGCGCGCTACGCCGACCAGCTGGCCGCGGCCGCTCCGGCCGGCTCCGACGTGCCGACCTTCGACGTGCTGCTGCTCGGGATGGGCCCCGAGGGACATACCGCCTCGATCTTCCCGGAGTCCGCTGCGGCGTACGACGAACGCACCGTGGTCGCCGTCCACGGGTGCCCCAAGCCGCCGCAGACCCGGATCAGCCTGGGCTTTGCAGCGCTCACCGCGGCCCGCGAGGTGTGGCTGGTCGTCGCCGGGGCCGAGAAGGCCCCGATGGTGGCACTGGCCTTGTCCGGCGCGGGCCGCGTCCAGGTGCCGGCGGCCGGGGCGCTCGGCCACGTGCAGACACTGTGGCTGCTCGACGAGGCAGCCGCCGGGCAGCTGCCGCGCGGCCTGCGACGCCGCTGACCTGCCAGGCCCTCTCGGGACGGTCCGACCCGACCTTTGACCGGCCACGGATCGTCCTCGGTGCCTGTCGTCGGTTCCCCCGTGCTGTCGACGACAGGCCCGGGAACCGCGCTAGCGCTCGAACGATGCGGTACGGGCAAGGTCGACGAACCCGAGCCGTCGGTACAGCTCGGCCGGCCGCTCATCGGCATCGGCAACCAGGAAGACGACGCGGCCCCCGGCTCGGCGCACGGCCTCGCGGACGAGCGTGCTCGCGTGCCCCTGCCGGCGGGCTGCCGGGTCGGTCATGACCTCCTCGACCTGCGCGATGCCCTCGCGGACGTACAGGTCGGCGTGCGCGACGACCCGGCCCCCGACCCGGATGCCCAGGAAGGTGGCGTCGACTGCCGCGGCGAGGGTGCGGGCGCGCCCGCCGAGCTGCCCGCACACCTGCGCCGGCCAGTCCGGCTGTTCCGCACGCCAGCCCGCCGTCGCCACGGCGATCCGCTCGTCGAGGTCGAGCTCGACGACCCCGATCTGCGCCGCAGGCAACGGACCCCGGTAGACCATCACCACCTCGTCCGCGCGGCTGTAGCCGCGCGCCAGCAGCCCTGCGGTCAGCGCATCGGCCAGCGCGATGTCCGAGACAGCCAACCCGCGGTGTGCAAGGCCGGCCCCGCCGAGCACCCGGTCGGCCTCATCGGCCGCGGTTGCAGCATCGACGGGGCCCGCCAGCAGCAGCCGGTGATGGTCATGCGCCGCCGGGTAGCTGCAGTGCAGCAGCGCGACACCGCCGGCTACCGGCAGCACACGCTCGGAGCGCGCCTCGGCGACCTCGCGTAGCCAGCGCAGCACCTGCGCGGGCCCGGCCTCGGCTACTTGCCGCGCAGCTTGGCGAGCGCCTCAGCCAGGATCGCCTCGCCGTCCTCGGCGTTGCGCCGCTCCCGGACGTACGCCAGGTGCGTCTTGTACGGCTCGGTCTTGTGCGGAGCCGGCGGGTTGTCACCGTCCTGGCCGGCCGGGTAGCCACAGCGCGGGCAGTCCCACGTCTCGGGGATGGCCGCCTCGTCGGCGAACGACGGCCGGGTCTCGTGCTTGTTGACGCAGTAGAAGACAATCCGCTTGCGCGGTGCTGCCTCCCCGCGCTCAGCCTCGCCCATCGGTCCGGCGCCGACTCGGCTGCCACGGATCGCGTTGCCGCCTGCCACGGTGCTCCTTGCCTCAGATGTTGCTCGCGTTGCGCCGAGTTCCGGGCTGGAAATGGCGCGTCGCCGTGACGCAGTGTAGGCCCCGGCGGAGCCGTTCAGGTCTGCTTCAGCAGCAACCCGAGGGCAACGATGCAGACCGCCCAGACGACACCACAGATGATTGTGAGCCGGTCAAGGTTCTTCTCGACGACCGCGCTGCCCCCGAGCGAGGACGACACGCCGCCGCCGAACAACGTCGACAGGCCGCCGCCCTTACCTCGGTGCAGCAGGACGAGCACCACGAGCAGCAGGCTGGAGATGATGAGTAGGACGTCGAGCAGCAGGACCACGAGGCTCCGTTCGGGAGGGACGGCCTAGGACAGCCGGACGCGGGCATCAAGCAGTGCGTACGTGATGTCGACGAGGATGTTGGCGACGACGATGAACAGCGCGGCGACCAGCACGGTACCGAGCACGACCGGCAGGTCGCTCTGAGCGACCGCGTTCAGCGCGCTCTGCCCGATCCCCTGCAGGCCGAAGAGCTTCTCCGTGACCACGGTACCGCCGAGCAGCGTCCCGACATCGATGCCGAGCAGCGTCACGATCGGCGTCAGCGCGCTACGCAGCCCGTGCTTGTAGATGACCCTGCGCTCCGAGAGGCCCTTGGCCCGCGCGGTGCGGATGTAGTCCTCGCCCAGCACCTCGAGCATGCTGCCGCGGGTGAGTCGGGCGTAGGACGCCGCGGTGATGAAGGCCAGCGTGAACCACGGCAGGATCAGGTGCCGGGCCCATTCGAGCGGGCCCTGGCTGAGTGGTGCGTAGCCCGAGGGCGGGAACCACCGCACGCCGCGGATGGTGAGCTGGTAGAACAGCAGGTTGAGCAGCACCAGGCCGACCACGAACGACGGCAGCGACAGGCCGGTCAGCGCGAACACGGTCGACAGCCGGTCACGCACGCTGCGCGGCTTGGTCGCCGCCGTGATGCCGATCGGGACACCCATCAGCAGCCACAGCACGGCGGAGCCCAGCGCCAGGGACGTCGTTGCCGCGAGGCCCCCGGCAATCTTGCTGTTGACGGAGACCTGGCTGGCGAAGGAGTAGCCCAGGTTGCCGTGCAGCAGCTGCCAGACGAAGGAGCCGTACTGGGCAACGTAGCTGCGGTCCAGGCCGAGCCGGGTCTTGATGAGCAGTAGGCGCTGCGGCGTGCAGGTGCGGCCACAGAACGCCGCGGCCGGGTCGCTGGCCACGAAGAACAGGATGAAGACGGCCAGGCTCACGATGAGCATGACCAGCGCACCGAACAGGATGCGGCGAACCAGGAAGCGGGGCATCCTCGGCTCCTACTTCTTCGCGAGCACGCGGTCGGCGCGCGGGTCGAGGGCGTCTCGCAGGCTGTCACCGAGCAGGTTGAAGGCCAGCGTCGTGGCCAGCAGAGCCAGCGAGGGGAACAGCAGATACCACCAGGCCACCTTGTACAACCCGCCCGCGGAGTTCGAGAGCATCTCGCCCCAGGTGGCCGTCGGGATCGGCACGCCGAGGCCGAGGAAGGACAACGTGGCCTCTGAGACAATGTTGACCGGGATGAGCAGGGTCGAGTACACCAGCAGCGGCGCCACCAGGTTGGGCAGGATGTCCACCCGCATGATCCGAAGATCGGTCGCCCCGAGCGAGCGGGCCGCCTCGACGAACTCTCGCTCCCGCAGCGACAGCACCTGGCCGCGGATGATGCGACCGACACTGCTCCAGGTGAAGAACGAGATCACCAGAATCGTCACCCACAGACTCGGACCCGTGACCGAGACGATGCTCAGCGCTGTCAGGATGAAGGGGAAGCTCAGGACGACGTCCATGAAGCGCGAGAGGAAGGTATCCGTGCGACCGCCGTAGTAACCGGCCAGGATGCCGATCACGAGCCCGAGCAGCACCGAGAAGGCCGTGGCGAGCAGGCCGACCTCGAGACTGATCCGGGCACCGTAGATGATGCGGGCGAGCACATCCCGACCCACCTGGTCGGTGCCCAGCCAGTGCGCGGCGCTGGGCCCGACCGGGATGCCGTCGGACGTCAGCCCGCTACCGGTGCGGTCCTGGGTGTAGGGGTCCTGCCCGATGAGCTTGCAGAACAGCGGGGCGAAGACCGCCACCAGGATCAGGAACACGATGAACAGCACGCAGGTGAGGGCCACCTTGTCGCGCCGGATGCGGCGCCAGGCCAGCTGCAGCGGGGTGCGGCCTTCGATCCGCTCGCTGGAGACCGTGGGCAGCGGCGCGGACTCCTCGTGGGGGCCCACCACGTCGGTCAGGGTCTGCGTCATGGTTGCTTCCTCAGGTTCTGGTCCGGCTGCTCGATCTCGGGGACGGCGAGCGCCAGGTCCTCACCGTCGGCCACGGGATGGTGGCAGGCGGTGATGTGATCCGGGGCGTCGCCGAGCACCGGCCGGAGCTGCGGCTCGACGTCCACGCAGTCCTGCCGAGCCTTGGGGCAGCGCGGGTGGAACCGGCAACCCGATGGCGGGTTGATCGGCGACGGCACGTCGCCGCGCAGCCGCACCCTGGTCTTGCTGCCCGCGGCTTCCGGATCCGGTAGCGGCACCGCGGACAGCAGCGCACCGGCGTACGGGTGCCTCGGGGTCAGGTAGAGGTCGTCTGCGGGTGCCTGCTCGACGACCTTGCCCAGGTACATCACCGCGACCCGGTTGGAGACGTGCCGGACAACCGACAGGTCGTGCGCGATGAACAGGTACGTCAGCCCGAACTCCCGCTGCAGATCGGCCAGCAGGTTGATGACCTGCGCCTGGATGGACACGTCCAGGGCCGAGACCGGCTCGTCGCAGACGATCAGCTTGGGCTTGAGGGCGAGCGCCCGGGCCACCCCGATGCGCTGCCGCTGACCACCGGAGAACTCCGCTGGAAACCGGTTGTAGTGCTCAGGGTTGAGGCCGACGACCTCCATCAGCTCCTGCACCTGGCGCTTGCGGTCCTCACCCTCGGCGACGTGGTGGATGTCGTACGGGTCACCGATGATCGAGCCGACCCGTCGGCGCGGGTTCAGCGAGCCGTACGGATCCTGGAAGATCATCTGGATCTCGCGCCGGAACGGCTGCATCTGCCTGCGCGTGAGCCGGCTGATGTCCTGGCCCTCGAAAGTGATCGTGCCGGCGGTGACCGGATAGAGCCCGGTGAGCAGCCGGGCCAAGGTCGACTTGCCGCAGCCGCTCTCCCCCACCAGGCCGAGCGTCTCGCCCCGCCGGATCTCCAGGTCGACGCCGTCGACGGCGTGCACCTGGCCGACCTCGCGTTGCAGGATCAGGCCGCTCTTGATCGGGAAGTGCTTGACGACACCCTCGATGCGGACCAGGACATCGGAGCCCGTGGAGGGCGGGGCGGGCGAAGCCGCCGGCGCGGTCATCGGCCGGCCTCCTCAGGGGCGAACGGGCTGCGGACACTGCCCCCCGGACGAGGAGATTGCGGCTCCAGCGCGTCAGCCTGCTTGACCAGCTCCTCGATGACCGCACTGTCCGGCGCGGACGCCAGGCCGGCGAGCTCCTGCTCCACGGTGACGCCGACCGCTGCGGCGGCCAGGGCGACGTTCTCGGCGGTGGGTCGCTTGGCGGCCGCCTCGCGCACCCGACGCTGCTCGACGTCGGCGCCGAAGCCCACCTCCCCCGTCGGCAGCCAGCAGGCCGACCGGTGCCGCTGGCCGACCGCGACGTCGCGCAGCGGGGGCACCTCGGTCAGGCACTGATCCATCACGTAGCTGCAGCGCGGATGGAATGAACAGCCGGTCGGCAGCTGGATCATCGACGGTGGCGCGCCCGGGATCGGCCTCAGCCGCTCACGCGCCCCGCCGTAGGACGGGATCGACTCGATCAACCCCTTGGTGTACGGATGGTGCGGCTGGTAGTAGGCGGTGTGTCGGTCGGCGAACTCGATGCTCTTGCCGGCGTACATGATCATCACGTCGTCGGCGATCTCGGCAATCACGCCCAGGTCGTGGGTGATCATGACCAGGGCGGCGTTGTAGTCGTTGCGCAGGCCGGCGAGCAGGTCCAGGATCTGCGCCTGCACCGTCACGTCGAGCGCCGTCGTCGGCTCATCGGCGATGATCAGCTTGGGATTCAGCGTCAGCGCCATCGCGATCATGGCCCGCTGGCGCATCCCGCCGGAGAATTGGTGGGGCCGGTCGTCGACCCTGCGGTGCGGCTCCGGGATCCCGACCCGCCCCAGCAGGTCGATCGCCAGGGCCCGGGCCTGCTTGCGGCTCTGATCGGTGTGCGCCCGCACGACCTCTTCGATCTGCTTGCCCACGGTGTAGTGCGGGTGCAGGCTCGACAGCGGGTCCTGGAAGATCATCGCGATCTCGTTGCCGCGCAGCTTCTGCAGGTCGCTGTCGGACATCGTCAGCAGGTCACGGCCCTCGAACAGCGCCCGGCCGGTGATCTGCGCCCCCCGGGTCAACCCCATGATCGTCTGGGTGCTGACGCTCTTGCCCGAGCCGGACTCGCCGACGATACCCAGCGTCTTACCCGCATCCACCGAGAAGGACAGGTCCTGGACGGCGCGCACCACGCCGTCATCGGTGCGGAAGGAGACGGAGAGCCCGTCGACCTCGAGCAGAGCCATGTCACCTCGGGTGCCAGGTCCGGTCAGACGACTCGCGTCGTCCCGGAGCGGTGGGCGCGTCCCCTGTCAGCGACGCCACAGTCGTCCATCTGCGAGTCAAGCACAGCGTGCACCTGCAGGAACACGGCTCAGAAAGGCCGGTGAACAGGTGTCGGCGACGGCCCGTGCAGGGCCGCCGCCGACACCGATCTCATGCAGCCGGTCCTAGTTGACGCCGACGCTGTTCATGTCTCCATTGCCGGGGCCCGCGACGTACAGGTAGTTCTTGATCCGCGTAGACACGAAGTTGGCCTGGATGTTGGCCGCGATCGGTACCCACGGCGCATCGGCCATGATCATCTTGTCGATGGCGTTCCACTGCTTGGCAGAGTCGGCCGCGTCCGTTGTGGCCAGCGCCTTGTCGGCGGCGGTGTTGACGGCGTCGTTGTTGTAGCCGCCGTAGTTCGTGCTGCCGTCGCCGTAGACCCGGCCATCGAGCAGCGGGGTGAAGAAGGAGCGCTCAGCGGCGCCCTCCCAGTCGGGGAACCAGCCGGGCAGCGACAGATCCCAGTCACCGGCCTTGGCGATGGAGGTCTTCTGCAGGTACTTGGAGTAGTAGTCCTTGGCCGGGATCGCCTTCGGGGTGATCGTGATGCCGCTGGCTTTCAGGTCCTGGACCAGGGTGTCCGCCCACTTCGGGTTGTTACCGTTGGTGCGGTAGGCGAGCGTCAGCGTCAGGCCGTTGGGGTAACCGGCCTTGGCCAGCAGGTCCTTGGCCTTGGCCGAGTCGCCGGCGAAGTTCGGCGACGGGTACATGTCCTGCTTCTCGAAGCCGGCCCCGACGACGGACTCGGTGAAGATCTGGCCGTTGGGCTGCTCGACCTTCTCGCCGCCCGCGACCTGCGACATGTTGCGCTTGTTGACGGCGTAGTTGACCGCCTGGCGGACCTCGAGCTTCTTCAGCGCCGCATTCGGTCCGACCGTGTTGAACACGATGTACGGGCTCTGGCTGCCATTGGGGTTGAAGTGCAGACCCGGGTCGTTGCTGCGCGACAGCGTTGCGAGGTCCGCCGCCGGGACGGCCGTCACCGACAGGCCCATGTCGGCCGTGCCCGCGCCGAGCTGCTGCTGAATGGCGTCGTTAGCTACGCCGTAGGTGATGTCCATCTCGTCGACGTTGGCCGGTCGCAGGGTGTCGGTCTTGGGGTCCCAGGCCGGGTTCCGGGTGAGGGTCATGCTCTTGTCGGGGACATAGGTCGCGATCTGGTAGGGACCGCTCGCCACGATGTTCTGCTTGGACTGCGGGCTGTCGATGAGGTACTTCATCATCTCGATCGGGCGCGGCGAGATGGCCGGCAGCTCCAGGATGTGGATGAAGTCGGCGGCCGCCGCCTTGAGGTCGATCGAGATCGTGGTGTCGTCGACGATCTTGACGCCCGAGATCTTGGTGTTCTCGGTGTAGTCCTTGATGGCGGCGACGTCGGTCTGGCTGACCTTGGCGAACCCGTCGCAGAACTCCTTCATCCCGGCGATCGTGTCGGTGAAGTAACCGATGGCCCCGAACGGCGAGACCGGGTTGCAGCTGAACTTGATGCCACGCTCCGCGTCCTGCGCCGAGATCTGCCGGGCCGGCGTGGTGTTCCACTTGACACCGCTCTTGAGCTTGACCGTGTAGGTCTTGTCGTCGTTGGACAGCTTCGGCAAACCGTCGGCGAGGTCGGGCACGTTCCCGACGCGGTCCTTGACCGAGTTGCCGGCCGGGTTCTGGTAGAGCTGGCGAGAGGTGGAGCGCAGGATCGCGTAGGACGCGGTGTCGTACGCGTCAGCGGTGTCGAGGGTGGTGACGTCCTCCTCGCTGAGCACCTTGAGCGTGCCGCCCTTAGCGACGTTCGCCTTGGCCGGGCCGGTGCCGGCGCCGGTGGAGGCGCTGTTACCGCCGCCGCACGCCGACAGCGCGAGCGCCAGTCCTGCCGTGAGGGCCGTGGTCGTCAGCCCTGTGCGCTTGCTGAGCATCTTCCACCTCTCAGGGGCCCGTCAGGGGCCCGAGAACATGAGCCCGGGTGTCTCCGGGCACACCGCGCCACAGTGACGCGCCGATCAGACGTTAGGTCCGCGGGCTCGCTTCCGGGAGCCGCGCGCCGGAGGGCGGCGCAATCGTGACCAGGCCGTGACGTCTGCGGCGGTTCGGACTCCGCACTGGTAGCCGGGCGTAGCGCTGCGCTGCCGGCGATCCTGCGGCACCTGGTGACGTTGCGCTACCGGTGCTCCCGGCCAAGCCGGCAGATCCAGGCGAACTCGTCGGCGTCGAGGCTCGCGCCGCCGACGAGGGCGCCGTCGATATCGGGCTGAGCGACCAGGTCGGTGACGTTGGCGCCCTTGACGGAGCCGCCGTACAGCACCCGGACGCCGTCGGCGAGCTCGCCCGGGTACAGCTCGGCCAGCGTCGTGCGCAGCGCGGCGCAGACCTGCTGGGCGTCGTCGGGGGTGGCCATTTCACCGGTGCCGATCGCCCACACCGGCTCGTATGCCACAACCAGCGGGCGGACGGCCTCGATGGGCACCGCCTCGAGCGCCGCCCGCAGCTGGGCGGTGCAGTGCTCGACCTGCCTGCCGTCCCGGCGGACGGCGAGCCGCTCACCCACGCACAGCACCGGGACCAGGCCGGCCCGGACGGCGGCCTGCACCTTGCCTCGGACGATGACGTCGGTCTCGCCGTGCTCGGCACGCCGCTCGCTGTGGCCGACGAGCACGTAGCGACAGCCGAGCTTGGCCAGCATCGAACCGGACACGTCACCGGTGTGCGCACCCGCGTCGTACGGCGAGAGATCCTGCGCGCCGAAGCCGATGGCCAGCCGGTCACCGTCGATGAGGGTCTGCACGCTGCGCAGGTCGACGTACGGCGGCAGCACGACGACCTCGACGGCCGCGAGGTCCTCCGGGGACAGGCTGAAGGCCAGCTTCTGCACCAGCGCCAGCGCCTCGAGGTGGTTGAGGTTCATCTTCCAGTTGCCCGCCATCAGCGGCCGCCGGGTCACGCGAGCGCCTCGATGCCGGGCAGCCGTTTTCCCTCGAGCATCTCCAGGCTGGCGCCGCCGCCGGTGGAGATGTGGGTGAAGCGTGCCTCGTCGATGCCCAGCGCCCGGACGGCCGCTGCGCTGTCGCCGCCACCCACCACGGTGAGCGCGCCCTGCGCCGTCAGCGCCGCGACCGCCTCGGCGACCCCGCGGGTGCCCTCGGCGTAGGGAGCCAGCTCGAACACCCCCATCGGGCCGTTCCAGAACACCGTCCGGGCCCCGGCCAGGGCCCGCGTGAACACGCGTACCGACTCTGGACCGATGTCCAGGCCCATCCGGCCGGCCGGGATCGCCTCGGCCGGCACGACGTCGTGGACGGCATCGGCGGAGAACGCCTCGGCGGCCAGCACGTCGACCGGCAGCACGACCTTGCCGGTGGCGAGGAAGCCGCGGCAGACGTCGAGCTGGTCGGGCTCGAGCAGGCTGGAGCCGACGTCGTGGCCCTGCGCGGCCAGGAAGGTGAAGCACATCCCGCCGCCGACCAGGAGCACGTCGACCTTGGGCAGCAGCGCCTCGATCACCTTCAGCTTGTCGCTCACCTTGGAGCCGCCGAGGACCACGGCGTACGGCCGCTCCGGGTCGGTCGTGAGCCGGTCGAGGACGGCCACCTCCGCGGCGACCAGCGGGCCGGCCGCGTGCGGCAGGCGCTGCGCGACGTCGTACACGCTGGCGTGCCTGCGGTGGACCGCCCCGAAGGCATCGTCGACGTAGAGGTCGGCAAGCGCGGCCAGCCGGTCAGCCAGCCCAGCCCGCACCGCCTCGTCCTTGCTGGTCTCGGCCGGGTCGAAGCGGACGTTCTCGAGCAGCACGAGCTCGCCATCGGCCAGCCGGTCGACCAGGGCGCGGCTGGCGGGCCCGGCGACATCGCCGGCCAGGGGTACCGGCCGGCCCAGCAGCTCAGCCAGCCGGGCGGCGACCGGCGCCAGCGAGTATGCCGGGTCGACCGTGCCCCCGGGCCGGCCGAGGTGCGCCGTGACGATCACCCGCGCACCGCGGGCGAGCAGGTCCTGCAGCAGCGGCACACTCGCGCGGATGCGGCCGTCGTCGGTGATCCGGGTGCCATCCAAGGGCACGTTGAGGTCGCTGCGGACCAGGACCCGGCGGCCCGCGACCTCCAGGTCGGCCGCCGTCCTCACGTCAGCGAGCTGCCGACGAGCGTGACGAGGTCGACGAGGCGGTTGGAGTAGCCCCATTCGTTGTCGTACCAGCCGATGACCTTGACCTGGTCGCCCTGCACCATCGTCAGCCCGCTGTCGAACGTGCAGGACGCCGGGCTGGTGACGATGTCGGAGGACACGATCGGGTCCTCGGTGTACTCCAGAAACCCCTTCAGCGGACCGTCGGCGGCGGTCCGGAAGGCGTTGTTGACCTCTTCCCTGGTGGTTTCACGGCTGACCGTGACCACCAGGTCGGTGAGCGAGCCGGTGGGGATCGGGACCCGCAGCGCGAAGCCGTCGAGCTTGCCCTTGAGCTCCGGGATGACCAAGGCCGTCGCCTTCGCCGCGCCGGTGCTGGTAGGCACGATGTTGAGCGCGGCGGCGCGGGCCCGGCGCAGGTCCTTGTGCGGCATGTCCTGCAGGTTCTGGTCGGCCGTGTAGGCGTGGCACGTCGTCATCAGGCCGCGCTCGATGCCGAACGCGTCGAGCAGCACCTTCGCCATCGGTGCGACGCAGTTGGTGGTGCAGGACGCGTTGGACAGGACCGTCTGGCTGCCGTCGTACGCGCTGTCGTTGACGCCCATCACGATCGTGAGGTCCTCGCCGGTGGCGGGCGCGGAGATGATCACCTTCTTCGCACCGCCGGCGTCGACGTGCTTGCGTGCGTCGGCGGCCTTGGTGAAAAAGCCGGTCGACTCGATGACGACGTCGACGCCGAGGTCGCCCCAGGCCAGCGCACCCGGGTCGCGCTCGGCGAGCACGGTGACCTTACGGCCGTCGACGTGCAGACCGCCGTCGGCCGCCGAGACGGCGCCGGGGAAGCGACCCAGGATCGAGTCGTACTTGAGCAGGTGGGCCATCGTCGCGAGGTCACCCAGGTCGTTGAACGCCACGATCTCGACGTCCTGGCCGCTGGCCTGGACGGCTCGGAAGAAGTTGCGGCCGATCCGGCCGAAGCCGTTGATGCCCACGCGGACGGTCACTGGGGTCCTCTCGTCGCTGTGTCCGGCTGGTCGCCCCGCCGAACCTAGCGTCTCCGCCGAACCGGTCGGCGCCAGGCGTCAGCCGGTCCGGACCAGGGCGCCGGTGGCGGCGGAGGTCCGGAGCGCCTCGAGCACCCGCGCGGCGACCAGCAGGTCCCCCGGGTCGGCGGCCCACGGCCAGGCGCCGGTGGGGAGCTCTACCCCGCCGACGGCGCCGAGCAGGGCGTGCGCGGCGGCGACCAGCCCGGCCGGAACGCCGGGCGGTACGGGCAGTGGCCGCTCCCGGCGGTCGGTCGGCGACGGCAACGTCAGCTCCGCGCCGCCGACCCAGCGGGCGCCCAGCGGGCCGGCCTCCAGCCGCGCCGTGGCGAAGGACAGCCGGACCAGCGGCGGCGCGTCATCGTTGCTCACCAGCACCGTCGCGCCGCCCGCGGTCAGGAGTGACCAGGCGACCCGGGCGCCCCCCGGCAGGGTCCGCACCGGCAGGGCCTCGGGCGCGGCGGCGACCGCGGCGACGTCGCCGCACCAGGACGACGCGAGGTCGACCAGCTCGGCGGCGGCGGTCGGGCCGCGCGGCCAGCCCCGCACCGTCACCTGCAGCGGCGCCCCGCCCGCGAGCGGGAGCGCCGCCGCGACGGTCACCGCCCACGGCTCCCACCGCTGCAACAGCCCCACGGCGACCTCGGCCCCGGGCATGGCACGCAGCTCGCGGACCGGCCCGAGGTTCAGTGGCGCGGCGCCGACGAGCAGCAGGAGCAGGCCGGCGCGGCGCAGGGCGGGCAGCGCCTCGGCCGCCCGGGGATCGGCGCCATCGACCGCTACGGCGTCAACCCTGGTATCGGCAAGCAGCTCGTCGAGGTCGACGTAGGCGGGGGCGTCGCGCGGGTCGTCGTACGGCGTGGTCGGCAGCCGGCCGGCGATCTGCCAGCCGGCCGCCCTCGGCGCTCCCGGGTCGACGTCGCCGAGCAGCGCGAGCGTCGGCAGGTGCCCAGGCCCGCGGTCCTTCCGAGCCACCCGCGCCGCCTCGGTCACCGGGCCCGCGTCACGGACCCAGCATGTCCTGCGTGACGCTGTCCTCGGTGCCCGGGACACCCAGGTCGTCGGCGCGCCGGTCAGCCATCGTCAGCAACCGCCGGATGCGGCCCGCGACGGCGTCCTTGGTCATCGGCGGGTCGGCGAGTGCGCCGAGCTCCTCCAGCGACGCGTTGGCGTGCTCGCGCCGCAGCCGGCCGGCGACGAGCAGGTGCTCGGGCGCCTCGTCGCCGAGGATCTCCAGGGCCCGCTCGACCCGGGCGCCGGCGGCGACAGCGGCCCGGGCGGAGCGCCGCAGGTTGGCGTCGTCGAAGTTGGCTAGCCGGTTGGCGGTCGCCCGGACCTCGCGGCGCAGCCGGCGGTCCTCCCAGGCCAGGACCGCGTCGTGCGCTCCCAGCCGGGTGAGCAGTATTCCGATGGCGTCGCCGTCCCGTACGACGACCCGGTCGACACCGCGCACCTCGCGGGCTTTCGCCTGTACGCCGAGCCGCCGGGCTGCCCCGACCAGCGCGAGCGCCGCTTCCGGCCCGGGGCAGGTGATCTCCAGCGAGCTGGAACGGCCCGGCTCGGTCAACGAGCCGTGCGCCAGGAAGGCGCCGCGCCAGGCAGCCGCCGCGTCGCAGGTCGCGCCGCTGACGACCGACGGCGGCAGACCGCGCACCGGCCGGCCGTGGCCGTCAACCAGGCCGGACTGCCGGGCCAGGCCGTCGCCATCCTTGGAGATGCGTACGACGTAGCGGTTGCCCTTGCGCAGCCCGCCGGACGCCAGCACCTGGACATCGCTGGCGTGGCCGTACACCTCCGCGACCTCCTTGCGGAGCCGGCGGGCCGTCGAGCCGGTGTCGAGCTCGGCCTCCACGACGATGCGGCCCGCGACGAGGTGCAGCCCGCCGGCGAAGCGCAGCAGCGCCGCCATCTCGGCCTTGCGGCAGCACTGCTTGCTCACCGTGAGCCGTGAGAGCTCGTCCTTGACCGCGGAGGTCATCGCCATGCTGCTCCTGTAAAGATCATGTCGTATGCGGCGCCGAGACGTGAAGGGTCGTGCCGGGCCGTGCCGGGCCCGACGGCGACGGGGGCGAGCACCAGGCGGGCTCCGGCCGCTTCGGCGGTGGCCCGCAGGCCACGGGTGTCCAGGACCGCCGCGTCGTCCGCGAGCACCACGTCGAGGGTCAGCAACGGGGCGTGCGCGAGCAGGACGTCCAGGTGCGCCTCCGGCGAGAAGCCGGCGGTCTCGCCGTCCTGAGGGGCGAGGTTCAGAGCTACCAGCCTACGGGCCGAGCTGTTCTCCAGCGCCGCCCGCAGGTCCGGGATGAGCAGGTGGGTGAGGACGCTGGTGAACCACGAACCCGGTCCGAGTACGACCCACTCCGCCTCGAGGACGGCCAGGACCGCCTCCTGGCAGGCCGGCGGGTCGTGCGGACGCAGCCATACGGCACTGACCGAGCCAGCCGTCGTCGCGACCGCGACCTGCCCGCGCACCTCGACCGGGGCGTCCGGATTCGGCGGCAGCCCGGTGACCTCCGCGCAGATCTCCAGCGGGGTGCAGCTTGCGGGCAGCACCCGGCCGCAGGTGCCCAGCAGCCGTCCGACCAGGTCCAGAGCCGCGACGAGGCCGCCCTCGGTCTCGGTCAGCCCGGCGAGCAGCAGGTTGCCGACGGCGTGGCCACCCAGCGGGCCGTCCCCCGGAAAGCGGTGCTGCAGCAGCCGCTGCCAGGTCTGCGCCCAGGCATCGTCACCGGCCAGGGCCGACAGCGCCATCCTCAGGTCGCCCGGCGGCACGGCGCCGAGCTCGGCACGCAGCCGGCCGCTGGACCCGCCGTCGTCAGCCACCGTGACGATGGCGGTGAGGTGCGGCGTGACGGTGCGCAGCGCCTGCAGCGAGGCGGCGAGGCCGTGCCCGCCGCCGAGCGCGACGACCCGCGGCCCGTCCTGTGGCAGGCGGCACGCCCGGGTCACTCGCGGCCCGCGTCGCGGTGCGACACGCTGAGGTCGATGCCGGGGCCGGCGAGCCGGCCGGCGAGCTGCTCGCTCATCGCCACGCTGCGGTGCTTGCCCCCGGTGCAGCCCAGCGCGAGCAGCACGTACCTCTTGCCCTCCCGCGCATAACCCGTGAACAGCAGCCGCAACAGCGCCTCGCTGCGTTCGAGGAACTCGTGCGCACCGTCCTGGGCCAGGACGTAGTCGCGGACCGCCGGGTCGAGCCCGGTGCGTGGGCGCAGCTCGGGTACCCAGTGCGGGTTAGGCAGGAACCGGCAGTCGATCACCAGATCGGCATCGACCGGCAGGCCGTACTTATAGCCGAACGACAGCACCGTCAGCTGCAACCCTGCGGCAGCGCCGCGCTCGCCGAACGCGCTGATCACCTTGGCCCGGAGCTCATGGACGTTGAGCAGGCTGGTGTCCAGCACCAGGTCGGCCTCGCCGCGCAGGTCACGCAGCAGCCTGCGCTCCTGCTCGATGCCATCGACGAGCCGGCCGTCGTCCTGCAGCGGGTGCGGCCGACGTACCCCCTCGAAGCGCTGGACGAGCACCTCGTCGGACGCCTCGAGGAACAGCACCCGAGGGTGGACCCCGAGCCGTTCGGTCTCGCCCAGCGCGGTGCGCAGGTCGGAGGTGAAGGCCCGGCTGCGCACGTCGGCGACGACCGCGATGCGGTGCACGGCCCCCTGGGACCGCGAACCAAGGTCGACCATCGTCGGCAGCAGCCCAGGCGGCAGGTTGTCCACGACGAACCAGCCCAAGTCCTCCAGGCACTTCGCGGCGGTCGAGCGGCCGGCGCCGGACAGCCCGGTGACCACGACGAGCTGCAGCGGCGCCGTCACGCCATGACCTCGCCGGTCGCCGGATCGAACGCCGGCACCGGCTCCGGCGCCCCGGCAGCGCCTGGTGCTGCGACGCCCGGTGCGGCCACGCCCGCTGCGGCGACGCCCGGTGCGGCGACGAGCGCAGCGACCACGGCCTCGGCGGTCCGCCGGCCGACGCCGGGTACCTCCATGACCTCGTCGACCGTCGCTGCACGCAGCCGCTTGAGCGAGCCGAAGTGCCGCAGGACGGCCTTGCGGCGGGTGTCCCCGAGCCCGCTGACACCATCGAGCGCCGACTCGAGCATCGAGCTCGAGCGCTTCTGGCGGTGGTAGCCGATCGCGAAGCGGTGCGCCTCGTCCCGGACGCGCTGCAGCAGGTACAGGCCCTCGGATGTGCGCGGCAGGATCACCGGGTCGTCCTGCCCGGGCAGCCACACCTCCTCGAGGCGCTTGGCCAGCCCGCACAGCGCGACGTCGGTGATGCCGAGCTCGTCGAGGGCAGCCTGGGCAGCGGCGACCTGCGGTTGGCCGCCGTCGACGACGACGAGCTGCGGGGGGTAGGCGAACCGCCGCGGCCGGCCGGTGTCGGGATCGATCCCCGGCCGCTCGTCGAGCGGCTGCTCACCGGCTTTGCCACCAGGCGGCCCGGCACGTGGCTCGTCGCGCGGCTGCTCACCGGGTGGCCCGTCGATCCTCTCGCCGGCCTGCTCACGGTCGACATGGCCGTCGGCCTCGTCGGCCTGCTGCGGCGCGCAGCTGCGCTCATCGAGGTAGCGGGCGAACCGCCGGCGGACCACCTCGCGCATCGAGGCCGTGTCGTCGATGCCGTCAACGCCGCGCACCGCGAAGCGGCGGTACTCCGACTTGCGAGCCAGCCCGTCCTCGAACACGACCATGCTCGCGACGACGTTGGTGCCCTGCACGTGGGAGACGTCGAAGCACTCGATCCGCAGTGGGGCCTCGTCGAGGTCGAGGGCCTCCTGGATCTCCGACATCGCCTTGCTGCGGGCGGTGAGGTCACTGGCCCGCCGGGTCTTGTGCAGCGCAAACGCCTGCTTGGCGTTCTTCTCGACGGTCTCCAGCAGCGCCTTCTTGTCGCCGCGCTGAGGCACGCGCAACGAGACGTTCGTGCCGCGCAGGCCGCAGAGCCACTCGGTGAGCGCGTCCGCCTCGGGTGGCATCGCGGTGACCAATACCTCTCGCGGCACGTCGTCGGCGTCCCGCATCGTCACGCCCGCGCCGGGGACCGCCCGGCGGTGCACGGTGACCTCGTCGCTGTCGGGGTCGTCCTCGCCGTACGCCTGGAGCAGGAACTGGCCGACCAGCTCACCCGTGGTGAGGTCCTCCACCTTGTCGACGACGAAGCCGCGCTGGCCGCGAACCCGGCCGCCGCGGACGTAGAAGACCTGGATGGCCGCCTCGAGCTGGTCCTCGGCGATGCCGATCACGTCGGCGTCGGTGGCATCGGCCAGCACGACGGCCTGCTTCTCCATCGCCCGGGTGAGCGCGCCGATGTCGTCGCGCAGCCGGGCTGCCCGCTCGTACTGCTGGCCGCGGGCGGCCTCGGCCATGTCACGTTCCATCCCGCGCACGAACCTGGCGGACTGTCCGGCCATGAAGTCGCAGAAGTCGCCGACGATCTCGCGGTGCCGCTCCGGGGTGACGCGGCCGACGCACGGCGCCGAGCACTTGTCGATGTAGCCGAGCAGGCAGGGCCGGCCGACCTGTCCAGCGCGGACGAAGACGCCCTTGCTGCAGGTGCGGGCCGGGAAGACTCGCAGCAGCAGATCTAGCGTCTCGCGGATCGCCCAGGCGTGGGCGTACGGCCCGAAGTACCGCACGCCCTTCTTCTTCGGCCCGCGCATCACCTGCAGCCGCGGGAACTCCTCACCCACCGTGACGGCCAGGCTCGGGTAGCTCTTGTCGTCGCGGTACTTGACGTTGAAGCGCGGGTCGTACTCCTTGATCCAGCTGTACTCCAGCTGCAGCGCCTCGACCTCGGTGGACACCACCGTCCACTCGACGGAGGCAGCGGTGGTGACCATCTGGCGGGTACGCGGGTGCAGCGCGTCGAGGTCCTGGAAGTAGCTGTTCAGGCGGCTGCGCAGGCTCTTCGCCTTGCCGACGTAGATCACCCGGCGGCGCTCGTCACGCCACCTGTAGACCCCCGGCGCGTCCGGTATCTCCCCCGGCCGGGGCCGGTAGGAGGAGGGGTCTGCCACGCCCGCAGCCTACGTCCGACCCCCGTCAGAACCGGGAGCCCGCGGGGGGCGGGTGGCGGCGCCCGGAGGGGGGTGCCACGCTCGGGTGGGGGAACTGCCGAACGGAGGGAGCGCTGCGTGCACCCGGACGACGGCGCGGCCGGTGACGGGGTCGCCGTGGCGCGCGACGGCGAAGTCACGCTGGACGTCGTGATTGAGGACGAGGGGCATTCTGGCCGGGGTCGGCTGACGGTCCTACGCTTCTCCTGGCGTCCGGACGATCCGCTGGCGGTCGACCTGCTGCTGTCCGCGCAGCCCGACCACCCGGCGCTGCCGCGCGGCTCGTGGATCGTGCTGCGGGACTTCCTGCGCTACGGCCTGTCGGAGGCCACCGGCGACGGCAGCGTGCGGATCAGGCCGGATGCGCTGCGGGACCGGGTCTGGTTCGAGCTCGAACGGTTTGGCAGGCCGGCCTGCATGTCGGTGGCCCGCGGGCGGGTGCAGAGCTTTTTGGACAGGACCGACGAGCAGGTGCCGTGTGGCGGTGAGCGCAGCGACGCAGCGATCGAGGACCTCCTGAACCGGCTGCTGCAGCGCTGATCAGGCTGGCGCCCAAGGCGTATGTGCAGGAGTGCACGCCTCGGGATGCGCAACGGCGAGCCCGCTGTCCGGCGAACGCCAGAGACGGCAGCGGTCGAGCTGCCGCCGCCGCGCGAACTCAGACGGTCGCGGGTGTGCGGGCGCGCGAGCGGGCCGGGACCGCGCCAGGAGCCTTCTGCGCCGTACGCCCCTTGAGCACGTCGGCCAGGAAGCGACCGGTGTGCGAGGCCGGCACCTTCGCGACCTGCTCGGGGGTGCCCTGCGCGACGACCAGCCCGCCGCCGGAGCCGCCCTCCGGGCCCATGTCGATCACCCAGTCGGCCGTCTTGATGACGTCGAGGTTGTGCTCGATGACGATCACCGAGTTGCCCTGGTCGACGAGCCGCCCGAGCACGATGAGCAGCTTGCGGATGTCCTCGAAGTGCAGGCCGGTCGTCGGCTCGTCGAGGACGTAGACGGTGCGCCCGGTCTGCCGCTTCTGCAGCTCGGCGGCGAGCTTGACGCGCTGCGCCTCGCCGCCGGACAGCGTCGGGGCGGGCTGGCCGAGCCGGACGTAGCCCAGCCCGACGTCGACCAGCGTCTTGAGGTGCCGGCTGATCGCCGGGACCGCCTCGAAGAAGCTGGCGGCCTCCTCGATCGGCATGTCCAGGACCTCGGAGATCGTCCGGCCCTTGAAGTGCACCTCGAGCGTCTCGCGGTTGTAGCGGGCACCGTGGCAGATCTCGCAGGGCACATAGACATCGGGCAGAAAGTTCATCTCAATCTTGATCGTGCCGTCGCCGGCACATGCCTCGCAGCGACCACCCTTGACGTTGAAGGAGAACCGCCCCGGCAGGTAGCCGCGGACCTTCGCCTCCGTCGTCTCGGCGAACAGCTTGCGCATGTGGTCGAAGACGCCGGTGTAGGTCGCCGGGTTGGACCTCGGCGTACGCCCGATCGGCGACTGGTCGACCCGTACGACCTTGTCCAGGTGCTCCAGACCGTTGATGCGGGTGTGCCGGCCGGGGACCTGCCGGCTGCCGTTGAGCTGGTTGACCAGCACGGCGGCCAAGATGTCGTTGACCAGTGTCGACTTGCCCGATCCGGAGACGCCGGTCACCGCGACCAGCTGGCCGAGCGGGAAGCTGACCGTGATGTCGCGCAGGTTGTGCTCCCGCGCGCCGACGACCTTGAGCTCGCGACCGGGGGTACGGGGGCGGCGGGTGCCCGGCACCGCCATGACGCGGCGCCCGGACAGGTACTGCCCGGTGATCGAGTCCTCGCAGGCCAGCAGGTCGGCGACCGTGCCGCTGACCACCACCTGACCGCCGTGCTCGCCCGCGCCGGGACCGATATCGACGACCCAGTCGGCGGCCCGGACGGTGTCCTCGTCGTGCTCGACGACGATGAGGGTGTTGCCGAGGTCGCGCAGCCGCACGAGGGTGTCGATCAGCCGCCGGTTGTCGCGCTGGTGCAGGCCGATCGAGGGCTCGTCCAGGACATACAGCACGCCGACCAGACCGGAGCCGATCTGGGTGGCCAGGCGGATGCGCTGTGCCTCGCCGCCGGACAGCGAGCCGGCGGGTCGGCCGAGCGAGAGGTACTCCAGGCCGACGTCGAGCAGGAAGCCCAACCTGGCGTTGACCTCCTTGAGCACCCGCTCGGCGATCATCGCCTGCCGGGCATCGAGGTCGAGGTTGCGCAGGAAGACCGCGCAGTCGGCGATGGAAAGGTCGGCGACCTCGCTGATCGACCGGTCGCCGAGGGTCACGGCGAGCACCTCGGGCTTGAGTCGAGCGCCGTGACAGGTCGGGCAGGGCACCTCGCGCATGTAACCCTCGAAGCGCTCGCGGCTGGCCTCGCTCTCGGCCTCGGCGTGCCGACGCTCCAGGAACGGGATGACGCCTTCGTACGCGGTGTAGTAGCTGCGCTCGCGGCCGTAGCGATTGCGGTACCGGACGTGCACCTCGGTCTCGTGCCCGTACAGGACGGCCTTCTGCTGTGCCTTCGTCAGCTTTCCAAAGGGGGTACGCAAGGTGAAGCCGAGCGCGTCGCCGAGCGCCTGCACGAGCCGGCCGAAGTACTCCTGGTTGTGGCCGCTGCTCCACGGGGCGATGGCGCCCTGCTCGAAACTCTTCTGCGGATCGGTGACGACGAGCTCGGGATCGACCTCCTTGCGGGTGCCGAGACCGTGGCAGTCGGGGCAGGCGCCGTACGGCGAGTTGAACGAGAAGCTGCGCGGCTCCATCTCCTCGAACGACAGGTCGTCGAACAGGCAGGCCAGGTGCTCGGAGAAGGTGCGCTCACGGTGCGGGTCGTCCTCCGGCAGGTCCACGAAGTCCAGGATCACCAGGCCGGCTCCGAGCTTGAGGGCTGTCTCCACGGAGTCGGTGAGCCGGCGCTGCGCCGTGGCCTTCACCGCCAGCCGGTCGATGACCACCTCGATGGTGTGCTTTTCCTGCTTCTTGAGCTTGGGCGGGTCGGCGAGGCTGTGCACGACGCCGTCGATCCTGGCCCGGCTGTAGCCCTTCTGCTGCAGGTCGGCGAACAGCTCGACGTACTCGCCCTTGCGCCCGCGGATCACCGGCGCCAGCACCTGGAAGCGGATGCCGTCCTCCAGCGCGAGGATCTGGTCGACGATCTGGCCGGGCTGCTGCCGGGCGATGACGCGGCCGCAGACCGGGCAGTGCGGGGTGCCGGCTCGGGCGAACAGGACGCGCAGGTAGTCGTAGACCTCGGTGACCGTGCCGACCGTCGAACGCGGGTTGCGGTTGGTCGACTTCTGGTCGATCGAGACGGCCGGTGACAGCCCTTCGATGAAGTCGACGTCGGGCTTGTCCATCTGCCCGAGGAACTGTCGGGCGTAGGAGCTCAGCGACTCGACGTAACGGCGTTGACCCTCTGCGAAGATCGTGTCGAAGGCCAGGCTGGACTTGCCCGATCCGGACAGCCCGGTGAACACGACCAGCGCGTTGCGCGGCAGGTCGATCGAGATGTCCTTGAGGTTGTGCTCGCGCGCGCCGCGCACGACCAGGCGGTCAGCCATGGAGTCCTTCGGTCGGGTTGCAGGCTGGGGAAGCCTCGTGATGAGGCTAACCGCGGACACCGACAGAACGCTTCCCGAGGACGCGGGTTAGCGTCCTGCGCACACCGATCTCAAGGAGTGCTGTGACGTACACGGGTGTGGTGGAGCAGGGCGGTCCGCCCGACGTCCGGGAGGTGCCGGGACTGCTGATCACGAAGGTCTGCACACCGCCGTTCACCAACAACTGCTACCTGCTGCGCTGCACGGCCACCGGCGACACGCTGCTGGTCGATGCAGCCGGCGACGCCCCCCGCCTGCTCGAGCTGGTCGGCGACGGTCGGCTCATCGGCGTGCTGGAGACGCACGGGCACTGGGACCACGTGCAGGCCCTCGCCGAGGTCGTCGGCGCGAGCGGCGCCCCCGTGCTCGTGCACGCGGGCGACGCGGCTGACCTGCCGGTGCCGGCGACCCGGCTGGTCGCTGACGGCGACACGATCCAGGTCGGCGAGGTCACCCTCTCGGTCGTGCACCTGCTCGGCCACACCCCCGGCTCGGTGGCGCTGGTCTACCGCGGCGACCCCGAGCGGCCGCACGTGTTCTCGGGCGACAGCCTGTTCCCGGGCGGGGTCGGCAACACCGAGAAGGACCCGGCCCGGTTCGGCACGCTCATCGACGATGTCGAGCGCAAGCTCTTCGGTCGGCTACCCGACGAGACCTGGGTCTACCCGGGGCACGGCACCGACACGACGCTCGGTGCGGAGCGGCCCGCGCTGGCCGGGTGGCGGGAGCGCGGCTGGTAGGTCAGCGCCCCCGCCGCCGGCTGCGGGGGCTCGCTCACCGTTACGGTCGAAGAATCTTGTACGGCTGCATCATGTCGTTGTCCTGTTCCAGGCTGTGGCAGTGCAGGACGTACGTGCCGATGAAGTGCTGGATCTGGGCGCCCGGTGCGTCGTCGGTGAACGGCGCGGGGATGCCGGCGGCGGTCCCGCCGACGGGAACGAGGATCCGGGTGACGTGGCCGGGCATCGCGACGATGGTGTCCTTCCAGCCGGTCTCGTTGGCGGCCGGTCCGGTCGGTTCGCCCTGCAGGTAGGGCGCGGGGCGCACCTCGGGTCGAACCCGCACGCCAGGCGTACGAGCAACGACCTCAACCGCCACCCTCCTCGAGCGACCTTCGACGTACCTGTCGCGTGAGATGCCTGTCCGCCCGCCGCCCAGCCTGCGAGGCTGGACAGGTGCTGCTCCCCGCCCCCTACGCCGAGGTCGCCGCCGCCACCAAGGGGTTCCTGCCTGAGGACGAAGGGCTGGCGCTGTACGACGCCGCCCTGACTGCCGGTCCCGCGCTTTGGTTGGAGGTGGGGACGTACTGCGGCAAGTCGACCGTGCACCTCGGAGCCGCCGCCCGCGTCGCGGGGGCCCACCTGGTCACGCTGGACCACCACCGCGGATCGGAGGAGAACCAGCCCGGCTGGCAATGGCACGACACCTCGCTGGTCGACGCGCACACCGGCCGGCTCGAGACGCTGCCCAGCCTGCGCCGGACCCTCTGGGATGCCGGCCTCGACGATATCGTCAGCGTGCTGGTCGCGACGACGCAGCAGGTCGCGTCATGGTGGACGACCCCCCTGGCCCTGCTGTTCCTGGACGGCAACCACACCGAAGAGGTCGCACAGCACGACTACGCCGCCTTCTCACCGCATCTACTGCCCGGCGGCCTGCTGGCGGTGCACGACGTGTTCCCCGATCCGGCCGACGGTGGCCGGCCGCCGTGGCACGTCGTGCAGCGCGCGCTCGGCGAAGGTTTCGAGCAGGTAGCCGATCGCGGCTCGCTGCGGGTGCTGCGGCGGCCCGGTCATGTCGGCCTCGTGGTGTACGACGAGG
>ENA-OBIO01000158-OBIO01000158.1-metagenomes-genome-assembly--contig:-NODE-158-length-41835-cov-29.9557_pt1 | contig 41835 bp, 44 predicted proteins | sample MGYA00153383_OBIO01 | MGnify analysis MGYA00153383 | reverse complement strand
ATACAGCAGATTCCACGTTTATGAAGTACACCCCGATTGCTCTTCTATTGCCGTAGGGACACGGCAGTGCCGTGTCCCTACCTCTGTTGTGTACCTCACTAACCTGAAAAGTGCTGTATATTCTCTGTATATGGCTATTGTCAGGGAAAGAGCTAGTTGTAGGGTGCGTCGCTGCGGGAAACTTCCCACTCAGGTGCAGATATTCGAGGGCGACGCACCCTACATTCTCAGCGCCTTCTGCCGCCCCCGGAAGAACGACTTGGTTGACGAGAATTCCTGCCGCTACCAAAACTCGGACTACGCCTCTGCTGCGGCGAATTTGAATTGGGCGATCGCCTCAGATTGCTGCCGCCGTAACCCGAACCGGTCGATCGATTGGCATTTGGGGCTGCTGGGCGTCTTGCTGGTACGTTCGATGAGGGCGATCGCAAGCGGCCGGTCGTCCTTAAAACTTCACGGTTTCTCACCGCAGCAGGCGGGGCTTGGTAGCGAGTTTGATATTGGTTAACAGCTTGGACGTAAGTATTGCCATACCCGCCATATCCTGTCATAATCCCCGGCTGATACAGAGGCGGCATATAATATCGCGGTGTAAATAACAAACTGCCGATCGCCTGACCGGCGATCGCCCCAGCAAACGGCGCCCAGAAGCCTGATTGTTGTCTCACTACCACCGTTTGTGGCTGCCCAGTTTGAGGATTATTCACAGTTTCAGTCACGTTGTGAACGTAGTCAATTTTAAAATCTTCTGTCAAATGCAAGCTCGCTTGATTGTTAGCCAGATTTAGATAACTTTTCTTACCTGCCGATATTTCTTCATCCGTTAACCGAGCCATTTGCAAATCACTACTGCGGTAAACCGAAGAAGTCCCAGCGGGAGTATTCAGCAACATCAAACTGTATTCTCCCTCAGCATCATCGTAGGTAGCTTGCTGTACGGGATATTGGCCTTGAGCCAAGTTATTGTTTTGTGCAGGACGCACCGTTTCAACATTTCTATTTACAGGATTTGTAGTACGATTTGCCCCCGGATTTATAGGAGCTTCTGGGGTAGGAGAACCGCAGGCGGTTACCGTCCACAAGAAAGTTAAAGCCATTAAATAAATTGTCAGTTTTCGCAGCATAAATAATAATTGGGAATTGGGCATTGGGAATTGGGAATTGGGCACTTGTGCTGCCCTTCGACCCTTCGACTACGCTTAGGGCGACGCTCTGCTCAGGCAGGGGTTCGACTTCGCTTACTTCGACTAAGCTCAGCACAGGCATCAACGGCCGCATAGCCGAACTATCGGCATTGGTAGCAAATAGCAAATAACCCATAACCCATAACCAATAACTAATAATTAATAACTAATAACTAATAACCCCTTCCTTAAAGGGGAATGAGTTCTGGGAAATTGACCAACACTTGGTCGTTAGTAAGTTCGTCTCCCAACTGTGCCGGAGAAAAGTGAACTTGCACAGCTCGCAGCCCTTGTTGGTAATGTAAATTAATCAGTGCTTTTAAACCAATTTTTAGCGCGCTGATGTCAGCAAGGTCAGTTTCGAGAGCAGGAACTTCGCCTTCATAAGCGACTGTGAGCATCACCACAACATTTCTCGTGACCGGCAAAGATAAGGGAGAATTTTTATCGTAAACAGAGTCGGTATATTGAGGTTCGCTGAGATAGCGATCGGCTGAATCAGTAAAAATTTCATCCACATAATCGCCAGCTTCGCCTTCATCCCAAAAAACATCGCCTTCATTGGCTGCTGCTTGCCAGTAGTTATCGTACTGTAACAGGTGATTGCAAATTTCTACAAGACCTTCTCCTAAAATTGCTAAGTCACCATCGCCATCAATTCCTTCTCTGGCGGTGCGGTTTAGAACTCCTAACAGCGGTGCAACTTCTTCGCCTGTTAGCTGAACGAACACGCGGCAAACTGCCAATCGAGTTTTACCTGTAATTTGATTGAATCGATCGCGCCAAGCATTCATAAAAACCTATATTTATAATCTGTAGGGCTATATTTTTAACCGTAGCAGGCGATTGGAACTTTTGCCGTCTACCCTCAGATTGATCTGATATCGTTTCCGGTTGCATCGGAATTAATATCTCCACAGCAAATTGTAGGAGCTGATAATCTTAACTCAAGAAACCTCCAATCGAGCAAGAAGATTGGAGGTTCGCTGACCGAATACTTTCGCTTCAGATGACTATTTGACGATCGCACTTTCGGCTGATTCTTTCGCCATAATTTCCGAACTCAACTCGGCAACTTCAACAACCGGCAAATCCAATTCGCCGCCCGGTGCTTCCGGGTGTTCCCGCACAACTGTAACCGCATCTGCTGGCTCAGTCACGACACCCGTTGCCAAATTGCTCTCGCTAACTTCCAGGTATTCAGAAACACCCGCATCTGCGATCGAATCGATCGACTCTTCAAAAACTTCAAAATTATCGCTCATCGCAGCGCAAGCAGCAGAGGCGCGCTGGCCGGCGCGGTAGCTCATGTACCCCGCACCTGCACCTAAAACTCCAGCCAAACCCAGAAAACCAAGAGCTGCTGTCTTGTAGGATTTCCACGGATTCATTCCATCCGAGCCGCCGGAACCCAGGAGAGTTGTCGCAGAACCAGATTGAGCAGCCCCAGATTTTTTGTAGGAACAGGGGAAAGCAAATGCGGCGTCACCTAGTGCGATGCTGCTTGCGATCGCGACGGTGGAAGCAATGCCAGCTAACACTTGAAACTTTTTCATGGTGCCTCGCCAAGTTTGTAAAGGATAATTAAAAAATTAATGGTAGCAGCTCTTTACAAATGTATCAACAAAGCAGAGCCGCCTTTCATTACGGATCGATCGCAACTCCCAACAATCGCCTCACGAAATTCAAATCTAAAATTGCCCGTTTCAAAACCTGAAACCATTATTATCTAAGCATTTTGACTGACAAATTCCGAGGAGTTCAAGTCTTGCGATCTCATATCTCGATCGCCCCCAGATTAGAAAATCTGAAGTGAGACAACAGAAATTTTAATCACAGGGTGGCAAACACTTGATGAGAAACTACTTTTAAGGCTACTTTTGAAAAGACTTAGTTATTGGAAAAACTCTTATTTTTATGACAGACATCGGGAATCAAGGCATTGAGCGATCGCCTCATCGATTGTTGGTGACGGGCGGCGCTGGATTTATCGGCTCGAATTTTGTGCATCATTGGTGTAGCAGCTATCCGGGCGATCGAGTAGTTGTACTCGACGCTTTAACCTACGCCGGCAACAGACAAACCCTAGCAACATTGGAAGGAAGAGAAAATTTTCGGTTTGTGCAAGGGGATATTTGCGATCGAGCTCTCGTCGATAACTTACTCAAAGCAGAAAACATCGATACAGTCGCCCACTTTGCCGCAGAATCCCACGTTGACAGGTCAATTATCGGCCCCGCAGCCTTTGTTCAAACAAACGTTGTCGGAACCTTCACACTCTTAGAAGCCTTCCGCAAGCATTTAGAAGCAATTGATGACTTGTCTGTCAAAGCACAAATGCGCTTCTTGCACGTTTCTACCGACGAAGTTTACGGTAGTCTTGGCCCCGACGATCCAGCATTTACAGAAACAACCGCTTACTCCCCCAACAGTCCCTATTCAGCCTCCAAAGCCGGCAGCGATCACCTCGCCCGCGCCTATTTCCACACCTACGGCGTCCCCACAATTATCACCAACTGTTCCAACAATTACGGCCCCTATCACTTCCCAGAAAAACTGATTCCATTAATGTGCATCAATATGCTACTGGGCAAACCGCTGCCAGTATACGGCGACGGTCAAAACGTCCGAGATTGGCTCTACGTGCTCGACCACTGCCGCGCCCTAGATGCCGTTATCCACCGCGGCCAGCCTGGAGAAACCTACAATGTTGGCGGCAACAACGAGGTAAAAAATCTCGATTTAGTCAAAATGCTGTGCCAGCTAATGGACGAATTAGCCGAGGATTTGCCCGCACGTCCTTGCGAACAATTGATCTCATTTGTCAAAGATAGAGCTGGACACGATCGCCGTTATGCGATCGATGCCAACAAAATTAAAACAGAATTAGGTTGGACTCCCTCAGTCACAGTTGAAGAAGGTTTGCGACAGACAGTCGAATGGTACTTAGCCCATCGCGAGTGGTGGGAACCCCTGCTTTCCGAGGAATATCAAACTTACTACAGCAAGATATACGCCAATTAGTTATTGGTTATTAGTTATTGGTTATTAGTTATTAGTTATTAGTTATCAGTAATAGACATCTCCCATAATTATTGTGGAACAGGCATCCTGCCTGTTCTTCACAGGCTTTATGGGAGATGTCTAATTAACACCTAATACTTAATACCAATTTTTTATGAGGCTGCATAGAATCTGATCTCCCTGGCGCCCCCCTTAATAAGGGGGGGACAAGATTCCGATCAAAGTCCCCCTTCTTAAGGGGGATTTAGGGGGATCGAGATATGTGCAACGACCCATTAAATTGGTATAACACCTAATAAATAACGACTAACAATGACTTTCAGATTTACCACATACATTGACAATTGTCAATGTATGTAAAGATTTAGTTAAACTTCATCCATAGCGCCTAAAAGCAACTATTTCTGGCTGATAATTTGAGTAGAGTTATCAAAAATAAAGATTTTCAAAACTTCAATACTACAAAGAGAAAGTAGCAATGACCGAAATCAACTGGCTCAAGCAGATCCAAGAACCCAAATACTGGCTGTTAGCGATCGCAGTAGGTTTGATTACCCTGCACCTAACTCTCACTTCTAGAACAAACGACACTGACCTATTTGGCACAATGTTACTGTTTTGGGGAGTCGTGGCATTTCTGATTTGGGAAAGGCACGAATCCTTAACTTTTGAAAGCGGAGTTTTCGCCAGCTTTTTTGGGGCATCGTTAATTGCTTTAATCTTGCTCAAAAGTTCCTCTATATATGGATACGACTTTTTTATCAGAGTAACACCTTTTTTATCTGGCATCAGTCTTGCTTTACTGGCTTCTGGAACAAAAGGACTCAAACAATATTGGCAAGAATTGATGATTCTTGCTTACACAGCTATCCCTCCCGGCTTGATAGGAGTATTGGTCGATGTAGCTAAACTAACGGCTAAATTTTCAGCTTTTATCCTGCACTATTTAGGATTTGAAGTTGTCCGCCAAGGAGTTTTTCTCATCCTGGAAAAAGGCAGCGTTGAAGTGTATCACGGTTGTTCGGGAGTAAATGCAATTCTACAATTGTTAGGACTTGCTTTAGTCTTTTTGCTGATGTTTCCTACAACTACGGGACAGAAAATTGTAGTACCAATTGTCGCAGTCCTGATTGCATTTAGCGTAAATGCAGGTCGAGTGGCTCTCCTGGCAGTGCTGGTATCCCTATCTCAACGCCAAGCATTTAAATACTTGCACGAAGGAAGTGGATCGGTAATTTTTTCGATGATTGCTGTATTAATCTTCGGAATATTCTGCTGGTTTGCCATCTTAAAAAACGAACCAGAAAATAAGAAAAAACAAAATTGCTAATGACTATTACCTACTGGAAACCAGTTAGAATTTCCCTATTGGCTGTTACTTTGGGAGCGGTTTTATTAGTTGCAGGAAAGTTGACGTTGTATCCATCCACTGGCAATCTTGCTGCAACCCCCTTTGACTTTCCCGAGTCAGTGCCTCTAGCCGATTGGCAACTGCAAAAGAGCGCGGCCCTGAAAATTATCGATACTTCAGAAGTCAAGGCTGCTAGAAAATATGAATACCAAAAAAATAGCATTGCTCTAGAAATAGAGATGCGCTATGTGGTAAATACTACTGGGGATGTCGAAAGTATGATGAAGGGACATACTATTCTCAAGTCGTCTACTGGTAAACTAGCATTAGCAAGCACTCAAGGTGTAGGTCTTCACGGAATCTTGCAAAAGCAAAATCGACTGTATTTGAGTTCGTGTATCAATCCTCGCGGCAGTGCTACTGTTACTGCCGAACAGTTTAGATACAATCGAAATACTCTAGATTGGCAGCCTAATCGCATTCTGTTTTGGCTATTGGGCAGGGGAAATATTCAAGACAAGCGCTGTTTGTGGACTCAGATGTCTGTGCCTTTGGATAAAACAACTCCAGAAGATGCCAATAAAATTCTACAGAATGCTTGGGTTTCTTGGTATGGTTGGTGGCAGCCTAAATTTCCTGAACCTTAAATCGAGTCAAGAGAGATTTTTGTTAACAACAATTGTGATTATTTTATGAATGAGATACAAGGCGAGCAAGGTTTTTCGATCTACAGGCTGCGTTGGATTGGCTACGGTCTTTTAATTCTATCTTTATTAGATACGATCGCAGTTCTGATACCGGCAAATTTTGGCAATCGTGTCTGGGAATTGCAGACGATTGGTGCTGTGGTGGAACGAGTACCAGTTCCCCTGCTAGCAATGGCGCTGATATTTTTTGGCGAAGGGTACGATCGCAGACGTTTAGAAGACATTTTTTTGAAGGTTTTGTCTTGGGTGTGTCTGGTGTTGGCGCTGGTTTTTCTGTTGATGTTACCTTTGGGAATTTTTGGCACTATTTTCGTCAACAACCAAAACGACAAGCAAATTACTACTCAAGCAAACCAACAATTAGCTCAGTTGCAGCAAGTGGAAGAACGGCTGAATAAGGGCAGTCCTGAAGATTTAAAGAATTTGGCGGGGGAACTTACCCGTTTGGGGATACAAGCGGATACGAACAACCCCCAGGAACTGAAAACCCAAATTCTGGCGAGAATTACTCCGGCAAAGGAACGTTTGCAGGCGCAAAGTACAGCGGTTCAGTCAAATCAGCGTTTGGGACTCTTAAAAAATGCTGTTAAGTGGTTGCTGGGCGCGTTGATTTCTAGTGTTTTGTTTTTTACGATCTGGCGGGGTACTGACTGGGCTCGGTAGTAGTTTAGAGTGCGTGAGTTAGATGTAATATCAATTCTGGTTGCAGGAGAGAGCAAGGGAGGACACGGCAGTGCCGTGTCCCTACCCGAAAATAATAGACCTCTTGCAAAAAAAATATGTGTTATCCTTAAAAGTTTGCTCAAGTTTAGGTCAAACTTTGAATTATTGGGTTGATTGGCATCTCCTTAAACTTGCCCAGCCTGCTAGATTATAAAATTGGCTAAACTTTCCATAATAGCACAAAATTATTTTGCAAGAGGTCTAATTATGAGCTCTCGCGACAGATGTAACTATCGTTTGATTAATTGTAGGGAAACGGCACTGCCGTGTCCTGACTGTGGGTAATATTAATTCCGATGCTACCGGGATTTGATCGAAAATGCGCCGAAGAAAATTCTACGAACTACCAAGTTAGAAATTTAGGTGCTGACTGATGGTATTTTCGAGTTTGTCGGCAATTCCTTCTACCCAGTTTTCATCTTGTTTTGTATAGCTGCGCGGCGCGTTAGCACCTAAGATTAAAGCACCTTGATTTCCCAGTGGCTGACAGATGACTCCTTGGGTATTTTCGGGCAAATAGTCAAATTCAATTTTGCCGGGATAAATATCGAGCTTTACTAAATAAATTGGTTTGTTTTTGTCGAGCACTCGCTGCAAGATTGGCCCTGGTTTGACTTGGGGATTGACGCCTAAAATGCCACGCCTCAATAGGACTTTTCCTTGATACAAAATGACGATCGACCTTGTGGCGGTATTTGTCAACAGCAAACGCGACGCCCAAGCTAATTCTAGCTTGACGACATCCGGCAAATCCGGCGTAAATTCAAAACCTTCTTCGCCGATAAGCTGCACTGAATCGGGCGATCGAGCTTGCACCTGCTGCCACAACAAACCTGTTAAAATCAGCAGGGCGCTGATGATTACTCCCAAAGCGTCCGATCGAGCTTGAGAGTCTGTGATTTGCTCTGTTAGCAAGCGATTAACCATCAACAGCGTACCTGCTAGCCCTCCTGCAACTAAGGGCAATCGCCGCAAAACTTTATTGGGGTCAGATTTTGTCATTTATAGCAGAAGGAAGAAGGAAGAAGGAAGAAGGTAAATGCAGTCACAGAAATATCTTTGGCGATCGAGAATATCTTAACCGTCTTGGCTGGTGGTTGTTGGGAGTCAACAGTCAACCGTCAACTGCCAACTGCCAACTGTCAACTGTCAACTGTCAACCGACTTCCCCAATTTCGACAATGCGCTGGAATAGGTAGCCGGTGCCGCGGGCGGTGAGAATTAATTCGGGATTGCTGGGGTCGTCTTCCAACTTTGCCCTAAGCCGGGAGATATGAACGTCTACTACGCGGGTGTCTACGTGGCGTTCTGGCGTATATCCCCACACTTCCTGCAAAATTTCCGATCGCGAAAAAGGTTCGCCCGATCGGCTGACAAGCAGTTCTAACAAGCTGAATTCCATGCCTGTGAGCCGAATTCGTTCGTCGCCTTTGTAAACTTGGCGCTTGTTGGTGTCAATCCTAATATTGGTGACTTGAATGACTCCAGAGCTGGGAATCCCTGATGCGCCGTTTTTGTCAACCCGGCGCAGTACCGAACGGATGCGGGCTTCGAGTTCTTTGGGAGAGAAAGGTTTGACGACGTAATCGTCGGCGCCTAATTCTAAACCGGTGATGCGATCGGCTACATCTCCCAAAGCAGTTAGCATGATGATGGGAACGTCTGATTCTTTGCGCAACTCTTGACAGACGCCGTAACCGTCGAGCTTTGGCATCATCACATCCAAAACCACTAAGTCGGGTTCGGTGTTGCGAAATGTTTCAAGAGCTTCTTCACCGTCAGCAGCGGTGACGACATCGTAGCCAATCATGGACAGGCGAGTCTCTAGAATACGCCGGATACTGGCTTCGTCATCGACTACCAGAATTTTTTCTTTATGATTTTCCAATTTACGGAGCACTCCTTAAGTTACATTTCAGATAATGTTATTTTTTTTCACCCTATCATAGAAGACACAAACTGATTGGTCTGTGGCGATCTGTCTGAAAGCTTGATAATTGCTTTTACTCAGACTTTTTCAAATGTTAAGGTTGACTATTTATCATATCTGTAAACAATGGCTAAGCCTCGAATCCAATATATTTGTCGGGAATGCGGTTATGATTCACCGCAATATTTTGGCAGGTGTCCTAGCTGTCACAAGTGGGATTCTTTTGACGAGCAGGTAGAACAACATACTGCTGGTGCGCCACGGGCTGGTTTAACTGGGGTGACAACTAAGACAGTGGGCGGTTCGCTTCCTGATAAGTCGAAAGGTCAACCAAAGGTATCTTTTAAATTATCGCAGGTTTCTGACCAAACTCAGTCTCGCTGGCCTTCTGGGTACGGGGAGTTCGATCGAGTTTTGGGAGGCGGGATTGTTCCGGGCTCGCTGGTGTTGATTGGCGGGGAACCGGGAATCGGGAAATCGACTCTGCTGTTGCAGGTGGCGAATATGATGGCCCGTAAGGATCGGATACTGTATGTCAGTGCGGAGGAGTCTGGCCAGCAGGTGAAGTTGCGATCGCAGCGTCTGGGCGTGGGTAATCCGGTTGATTTGTCAAGCAACGGTGGACAGAAATCTGACATCAACGAGGAAGCTAAAACGGATTTCCAGGATAATTCAGCGGACAATTTCTATTTGCTTCCTGAGACGGATTTAGAAGTTATTTTGCGGGAGTTGGAAGCGCTGAAACCAATTGTGGCGGTGATTGACAGCATCCAGACTATTTATTTTGCTAGTTTAACATCGGCTCCGGGTTCGGTGGCTCAGGTGCGGGAATGTACGTCTGCTTTGATGCAGGTTGCGAAACGGGAAAATATTACTTTATTTCTGGTTGGTCACGTTACTAAGGATGGATCTTTGGCGGGGCCGAGGGTTTTGGAACATTTGGTAGATACTGTACTTTATTTTGAGGGCGATCGCTTTGCTTCTCATCGGCTTTTGCGATCGATGAAAAACCGTTTTGGCGCTACTCATGAAATCGGTGTTTTTGAAATGGTAGCAAACGGTTTGCGAGAGGTAGATAATCCGTCGGAGTTGTTTTTAGGTAGTAAAGATGAATTTTCGCCCGGTACTTCGACGACTGTTGCTTGCGAAGGAACTCGACCGATTTTAGTAGAAATTCAGGCGTTAGTCAGTCCTGCGAGTTTCGGTGCGCCGCGCCGTTCTACTACGGGTGTTGATAATAGTAGATTGCAGCAAATTCTCGCTGTTTTGGAGAAAAGAGTCGGGATTCCTTTGTCGAAATTAGATGTGATTGTGGCGTCGGTGGGCGGCTTGAAGGTGGAGGAACCGGCGGCGGACTTGGGAGTGGCGATCGCGATTGTGGCCAGTTTTCGCGATCGGGTAATTGATGCACGCACAGTTTTGCTCGGAGAAGTCGGTTTGGGCGGACAAGTACGCCCAGTGTCGCAATTAGAACTGCGGCTGAGAGAAGCAGCAAAATTGGGTTTCAAAAGAGCGATTATTCCGAAGAATCAAGCGGTGCCAGATTTGGGGATGGAGATTATTCCAGTAGCCAAAGTGATTGATGCAATTATTGCAGCAATTCCGGCTACTCCGGCTCAGTTGCAGTCTGCTGATATGGAATTGCCTTCTGTTGACTTGGAGGAAGAGGAGGATTTATTAAGTTGAGTTAGAATAGTTGTGTTGAAAATTAATAGTAAGGAGGCACGATTTATGTATCAAGTAGACATTGTTGAGGCAAAAGAAAAGCTTGCGGAATTAATCGAAGCAGCAATCAGAGGCGAAGAAGTTGCGATTACTCAAGATAACCAGCCTGTTGTAAAATTGGTAGTAATCCCCAAAAAAGCTAAACCCAATCGGCAAGCAGGAAGTGCTAAAGGCATGGTTTGGATGTCCGATGATTTTGACGAACCGCTAGAATAATTTAAGGAGTACAGGTCATGAGGTTGTTGTTGGACACTCATGCTTAACCTCGGCCGCACGAAAAAAAATATCGTTGTTTAGTAAGAAACACTATGAGACGATTGCAAATAACAACACTTATTCAAGGGATAGTTATGGCAATCGTAACACTCTATCACGGTACAGATATTGAGAGTGCATTGGATATTCTTAATAACGGGTTAAACGGATCTCGCTTGATAGCTTTGCAAACTCAACCTGTACAACTAGGTCGCGGTTGGTATGCTGCATTTGATCCAGAAGTAGCCTAGTTCTTTGCTACCCTAGCACCAGATTTAGAGGCATTAGGCTGCACAGTTATTGAAATGTATTTGCCTGTGGTAGAATTAAACTATCTGTTGGATAAAGGAGAAGCTAGAATTGAACCAATTGCCAATGTGATGTTCTCTGCACGGCAAATATGGTTTTCAATTAATGCTTTTGAATTTTTAAATGAAAAAGCTGAGTTTCAACCTTACGAAGAAGCCGATAAATGAAAAACAAATACAGTTTGAAGGATTTAACAATTCGTTCTACTAATCGCCAAACTACAGATAATGGGATTACTGCACATACTCATACCGTGTTGTTCGATCGCCCGCTTACCGTTGCAGAACAGCAACATTTTATACAAGTATTAAAAATTGCTAGCGTAACCTTTGAGGCATCGCAAGGTTTAGCTAATCCTAATGTGACATTTATTGCTCCTAACCTAGCACATTACACAGCCGATCGGCGCATTTTGGCAGGTTCGCGGAAGGATGAGCTTTTTGCTAAGTTAGCTGCATTTAGTCAAGAGGTTGCAACCATTGCCGAACATGATGGCAATCCTGTTTTTAGCAAACTAGAAAAGTTCAAGCAACTGCAAGAATGGGCGCAGTCACAAATTGATAATACTGTCCAACCAGAAGTTAGACTAGATATTGCAATTACAGTGTTGCAGTTAATTGATGAAGTTGCCAGGTTGGAAAATAAAATCCAGGAATTAGAAAGTAAATCGCCAACTGTGTAATTTGGGAAAAATGTTAGAATCGATCGCTCTTTTAATTAGCTTTTTAGCAGCAAGATGAACTAGAGAAAAAAACAGCGCAAAAATCCGTGGAAAAATGAACTAAACGACATCATTCGAGGCGCATCGGGCGGCTTTTTATTCGGAACTCCGCTGCTTTATACGATGGAGGTTTGGTGGATAGGTTCGCACAGCAAACCGATCGAAATGTTGAGCGCGATCGCCACTACTTTTGCCGTGGTTTTCTTGCTAGTTCGCACGGAAGGTTTTCGCAAAACTAAGGACATCCGCTGGCGAGATGCTGTCAAGGATTCTGTAGAGGCGATCGCCATTGGCATTGTCTGCGCGACCTTTGTCCTGTTTTTGCTGCAAGAAATTACGCCGGAGACTCCCCTGCAAGAAACTTTAGGGAAAATCATCTTTGAAGGGCTGCCGTTTTCCTTGGGAGTAACTTTGGCAAGCGGTTTCTTGAGTGGCGATCGCTATCAAAGTTCAGACAGCAAACAAGAACCTACCATTAATCCCACTGTAGCAGATATCGGCGCTACTTTAATCGGCGCTGTAATTATTGGTTTCAACATCGCCCCAACAGATGAAGTGCCGATGCTAGCCGCTGCGATTTCTCCGCCTTGGCAATTAGTAATTATCGCCGCTTCCCTGCTAATTTCCTACTGTATTGTATTTGCAGCCGGGTTTACCGATCAAACAAAACGCCAGCATCACGAGGGGATTTTTCAGCATCCCTTCAGCGAAACTGTGATGTCTTATTTGGTGTCGCTGGCGGCTTCTGCATTTATGATATTTTTCTTCCAAAAACTCACTTTTGACGACCCGTGGTCGATTTGGTTGAGCTATACGTTAGTATTGGGATTGCCAGCGACTGTTGGCGGCGCGGCGGGGAGGTTGGCGGTATGAGTGAAAGTAACGAAGGGAAATCGAAGACAAATCTTGCTGAATGGGTGACATTTGCGATCGCCTGCTCGATCCTCGCGACTCTAGTCGGACTCGTAATCTACAGTTGGCTGACCAAAAAGCAGGAACCTCCGATTATTTCTGTCACTCGCAACACGCCTATTCGGTTCGAGAAAGGGCAATTTTACGTGCCGTTTGCGGTTGCTAATACTGGCGGCGAAACGGCAGAATCGGTGCAAATTATTGCCTAATTGCGCGTCAAAGGCGAAGTTGTAGAATCGGGAGATTTGCAAATTGATTTTTTGTCAAGCGGTGAAACTGAAGCAGGAGCTTTTATTTTCAGTCGCGATCCGCGTCAAGGTGAATTGATCGTGCGATCGAGCAGTTATCTATTACCTTAACCAAGCTGAGTGGGGGCGGGTTTAAAAATACCTTGGTTATTAAGCAGAGATACGGGTGAACCCGCCCCGATCTCGATATTGAGTGTGCGATCGATCTACCGCTTCCCCATATCGTGTTCCCACTTCCAAACACAGCTAGAAATCAAATTCGTGCAGACATGAGCCGTAATTGGTACTAACAAATTCCCCGTAGCTAAAACACTGTAACCCAACAGCAATCCGACAGCCGTTGCCCAAACAGCGTAGGGCCACTGTTCCATTCCTCCCAGATGCAGAATGCCGAAACAAAAACTTGATAACACTAAACCGATCGCATTCAATCCCAAAGCAGACAACATCACGCCTCGAAATAGCAATTCTTCGCTAAGTCCGGGTAGAAGTCCTAGCCAGATTAAATCAGGCCAAAATAAGGGTTTGAGGACTACTTCCAAATAAACATCAGCACTCCGGCGATAACCGGGCCAGAGGTGATATACGATCGCACTGCCACCTGTAATTGCTAGTCCGATCGCACATCCTTTGAGCAAGTCCATTACTATTAATTTGACTGGCAAAAGCGATACCGATCCAAATAGCAACCACAATTTAGCTACCGCCAGCAACATAATTGCTGTCACGCCCATTGCTACTAAAACTTGGGTGCGCGTCAAGGGTTCAATTTCAGGATTTTCGGGAAGTTTTTCTGCCACTTAATCAATTTTAGATTTTAGGTTTTAGATTTTAGATTTGTTTAGTTGAGTTGGACAAATACCGTAGTGGGGAGATGTCTGCACTCAAGGAAGCTGGACTGATGCCAGTACGTAAAGCGACCAAGACTCCGATCGCCTCTAAATATGAGTTTACCTGCAAAGCTTTGATTCCGAGTTTTTCTGGAGTAGCCTGCATCTGGGTTTTGTTGTCGCCCACTGCGATGATTTGTACGGACGATCGCCCACTCAAACTCAGGATAGCACTACCACCGCAGGCTGTAGCGGGTATGACCACCGCATCGACTCGATCTGCCCACAAACCCTGGGACTCTCTTGTGGGGTGGGCATCTTGCCCGCCCAATATCTGTGTGGGGCGGGCATCTTGCCCGCTCAATATCTGTGTGGGGCGGGCATCTTGCCCGCTCAATATCTGTGACAGGCAAGATGCCTGTCCCACAGTAGGAGTGACAAACTGCGGGGCTTTGCTGAGGCCTGCGAGTACACAAGATAGGAAAGTATAGCCGATTTCCTCAGCAGCCGATCGCGGGGACAAATGCGGATCGAGGGGTAGCGGCAATAGGGCCGGAGCGTGAGCGCAGGGGATTTTAAATGTTCTGACAATCAGGTGACTGATCACTGCTTCCGCGCCAGCCAGAGGGTCAACTCCTGTGCCGTGGCGGTAGTTTGCGAGGGCTTGGCTGCCTTCATCGTCGGGAAATCTCGCTACAACGGCGATCGCCTCGACTTTTGCTTGGGTAATTAATTGTTCGGCAGCGCGTAATAGACTGTCGGGATTCGCGATCGTCCCCCAGGATGCCCCTGATTCTGACATTCGCAATTCTACATTCAGGGGAACATCAGTTAAAACATAATCAGTTATATTCAAGCCTAATGTGGCTCTAGCAGCATCAACCGCTTGCAAGTGGCGCAACTGCAAGTCTGGTTCGATGCCAGAATCTAGGATTAAGCCGATGCGATTTTGATGTACTGTTTGCAGACCCCAGCATCCCTGTGCAAATTTGTCAAGGGCATAACCTTCGACATAGAGAGCGTTAGGTATGGGCCAATAGAGTTGAGCGCCGTTGAGGACGTTGGGGTGAGTGATGAGGGTATCTGAAATTTGGGCGATCGCCCTAGCGACAGGTAGCGCATCTCCTGCAAACCCCCCAATCGACGCTCCAACGCCTGTAGGGACAATTAAAACCACTGTAAAAGGGCGGGGGGTCACGCTGTTACGGGGGATGCTTCCACGAGCACGTAGCCTTCAACCACAGCCTTTTGCCGATCGACATCCACGTCTGTCACAGCCCAGCGCAGGGGCTCACCGTGCTTTTGCAGTTCTATTTTGATCGCCGAGTGTAGTTCCTCGGCTGTATTATGGAGGTCAACTTCTGCGGAAATAAAATGGGTTGTCATGGGGCGATCCATAATGGTTTTACAGCGATCGGTGTTTGTATCGATTTTAACTTAATTCTAGGATTTCCCGAATTGGCGATCGTACACAATGTCTTCTTTTTCAGTTTCTATCTTCAAGTTCGATCGGGGATAAGAAACACACAGCAACACATAACCTTCTGCCTGAAGTTCGGGACTAACGCCCATGCAATCAACTTGCTCAACTTCACCCTCAATAACTTTAGCAGCACAAGTAGTACAAACTCCTGCATTGCAAGAACTAGGCAACTCAATCCCCGCAGCGTTGGCCGCCCGCAGAATTTGTTTATCTTCCGGCACTTCTACGGTATAGGTGCTGCCTTGGTGGAGAAATTCAACAGTGTAAGTCTTAGACATATTTCGATTATTGGTTTTAATTCCCAATTGGAATTTATGCTAGATTTGCAAACAAAGCAATCAACATATTACCGCCGTTGGTGACTTTGTGCAAATTTGCAAAATTTATAGGAGTTACGCATGGGGGTCTAGAAACCGGGTTTTTTACGAAAATATTTCATTGTAGCCCGCAGATAAGCGTAAAAACCCGGTTTCTTGTATGAACCAGGCAACATATGAATTTAACCCAACAACTCATCAACCGCAACACTAAAACCCGGCAGCACTAGCTGAGTGCTGACTGTAGAACCCAGATTAAACGCTAACTTTTGAGTTTGAGTCATGATCATTATCCACCGACTTTCAGGAAAAACAATCCAAACTTCCAGACAATCAGAATCCAAATACTCTTGTGCTTTCAGAAAAACATCTTCTGCAATATCAGTCGGAGAAACTATTTCAGCAACTAACAGCGGACTTTGAGGCAAAGTAGGAACATCACCAAATTGTGATACTAATTCCGGTGTCAGATAAGCCACATCCGGCCGTCGCACTCGCCTGTTAGTGCGACAAGGAACCTCCGTATAGACTTCACCACCTTGTCCGCTAGAATTTTTGTAGCTTCTCCAAGAATAATCTAGTCTAGATTGGATTCGACTGTGTTTTACTGTCATGCCATTTTTCTCCGCGATTTGCCCATCCACCCATTCCATATCGTCTGGGGGACTGGCCATAAAGTCTTCTAGAGAAACATTTTTTGATAAAACGGCTGCCACTACCATAGCCATTTACTCCCTTTTGCAGAATTTACTAAATTATAGCAATCTTTGGGAATTGAGAATTGAGAATTAGTAATTGGTAATTGGGAATGAGTTGATTGGAACTGAGATATTGCACCATTGTCAGCAACAGGCATCTTGCCTGTTCATAAAAGGCTTATTGAGAATGGTGCAATGTCTCAGTTGGCATAAACAAATAACCAATACCCTATGCCTCATGCCCCATTCCTAATTTAATCAATATCAATTTGATTGGGCGGCTTCTGTTGATTCTGCTTCTCATCCTTCAAAGTTTTGCGCCCCGATGAAACATAATCCTTATACAAATCCACAAACATCTTGCTTAACTGCTGCAAAGAAAGTTGTTCCCCATTAACTTGAGCTTTTATATAAGTTTTCAGCACTTCAATGTAAGCCAAACCGAGGGCAAGAGTAAGAGTTGCCGCCGTTGCACCCGAGATAGCACCACCGACAATTGTGCCCGCACCCGGAATCATTTTAATCAAATTAGTCACAATACTTCTACCAACAGCAGTCACTCCACCAGCGCCGCTAATAGCAGACAGCATCGCCGAGATAAATCCCTTATCAAAGGGCATTCCAAAAATCACAGTAATATTCGCAATCATTGCCGTTTGCATCGTCATCAAAATCGGCGCATCAGCAAACGGTACAGGAGTTGCACCGATAATTGCAGAACCTGCAACATAGGCACTGAGATACTTAAATGCCATATCAGACTTGAGTCCAATATTTGCAATTTGTTCTTTAACAAAAGCTTTTTTAGCTACTTCCGGCAGTAGTTGAAAAGTTGCATCGACCAACTTGTCTAAACCGTGAGATTTTACTGTATAATCCTCATCAATCTCTTCCGGTTCCGCCATGACGGGGATAACTTGACTGACTGGCAAATTCATGTGTTCCAGTTGCTTGAAAAACTCGCTCGGTTTTTTCGATGTAGTTTGAGTTAGAACTAAAATAACTGGTACATCGATTATTTCCATTTCTCTTAGCCAGCTTTCCTCCACGGATTCTATTCGATTTGCGCCGTGATTGATGCAGTACCAGATGACGTGAATATGTTCTTTTGGGTGTAGGAGTCTTTGGTCTTCAATTAGTTTAGCAACGTTTAATTGAATAATTTTAATTTGTTCGGCATTGAGTTCGAGTCCGGGAGTGTCGTAAACTGCGATCGGGCAATTCGGTTTGGTATATTGGCGAATGCCGTGAGTGACGGGGCGGCCGACTCCGGTTTCTGCTAAGCGCTGGCGAAACACAGAATTGATCAGGGTACTTTTGCCGACACCAGTTTTGCCAATGACTAAAACATTACACTGTCCTACATCATTTTCTGCGTCTTTGAAGGCCTCGTAACTATTGATTAAAAGCTCGTCTAGGGAAAAGTCGTTTGACATGGCGGTTTCTAGAATGGTGGGATATCAAGGATTAAATAGCACCGAATAGAATTCGGGGCTACACAAACGAAGTCCGCCTTCGCGGACTGAGAAGTCTCAAATATATTGTAGCAATTTGATTTTAGAACCAGTGGAAAGGATATCTGATTCAATTATTCAATATTTTCAGGATTTTCAGGCCGATCGCACTCAGGCGGTAAAAAATCAGGATTAAGAACTTCTTCTCCAGTAAAGGGAGACTCTGGGGGAAATGTCGCAATAGATAAACCCGTTTCATCGGCGGCTAATTCCCTAGCATCTTGATAACATTCATTAAAAACTTCTTCAAAAAAACGATATAAACTCGGACTGGTTTTGAAGGTATCTCCGATGCGTTTACGATGTTCGCGAATGGTGTATACCCAACTATTTGTTCGTTTTTCGGGCTGACATTTATACTTAAGTAAGTGCATTAAAAGTACCCTCAAATTACTTTTTAAAGCATTCTTGTCGCTTCTCCCCATGCTTTCGAGTTCCTCTAGTAAGTTCTCTAAATCTATTTCAGAAAACTTTCCCTCTTTTAATAAGTTGATTGTTGTCTGTAACCACAGATAAAAATCCTGTTCATAAAGGGATGTTATTGCAGTTGTTATTGATTGGATAGTTGTCATTTTGTTTGACTCCCTTTCTTGGCGATCAACCTAAGAATATTGTAGTAGTAGGTTGCGTAGCCCTTCGACTCCGCGACAGCGAACCCTCCGCTAAATGCTCCGCCCAACAAATCCAAGAAATTGTTGGGTTTCGTAAACTCAACCCAACCTACTGAATTTCTGATTTCATAATTTAGTTTAAGCCAGCAATCGATCGACCTCAATGCTAAAACCGAGCAGGATTTGTTGAGTGCTGGCGGTATCACCCGCTCGAAATGTGAATATTCGATTTTGAGTCATCACAAATATTAAATGACTTTCGGGAAAAACTAACCAGACTTCCTGACAGCTAGATTCTAAATATTCTTGTGCTTTGAGAAAAACATCTTCAGCGATATCGGTGGGTGAAACTATTTCGGCAATTAAGGGGAAACTTTGGGGTAAAGTGGCAAGGTTGCAAAATTGTGCAACTAATTCGGGTGTGAGATAGGCGACATCGGGACGGCGAATATTTTGGTTAGTATAGCAAGGTGGTGAAATATAAAATTCACCTCCCTGTTTGCTGAAATTTCTGTAATTTGCCCAAGCACAACCCAGCCTTGATTGAATTTTACCATGCTTGAGCGTGACTCCATTTTTCTCAACGAGTTGTCCGTCCACCCATTCCATGTTGTCGGGCGGCTCGGTGAACTTTTCTAAAGTAAAATTATCCTGTACAGCAGTAGTAGTGACCATAGTTATTTCCTCGCTTTTACAAATCGGTTTCAGAACTTGCCTGTATGATGTTCGATCAAACCTTCACCAATGGCGCAAACTCCTCTAACTTCACTTGTAGGTCATCCACCAGCATTAAACGATACCTTTCTGTAGCTTTCAACTTTTGGAAAACATAACTAGCAAAATCATCACGCCACTTTTTTCTATCAAGTTCATTCGAGATGTTCAGCGCTCTGATTGATAGGTTATAAGGGTATTCTTCAAATTTGATATCTCGATCGTTTTCAAAATCATGCTTTCCTACAGTAATAGTGATTGTTGAGTTCCGAAACTCATACCAGTTATCAGTACCATCAGAAATCAGCTCTAAATTTAGAGCCAGTATAAACTCTAATTCTTTGATTAAATGTTCGATTTCCTGGGCAAAGTCTACAAAAATATCTAGTGTGCGAGACATAAAAACCTCCTTTATTGAAACTCAGTAAAAGTGATGTCATAGCGATCGCCAATAATTCGGACGCTATCAATTTTTCCGCGTGTAATATTTTTCGCCCTCTGCAAACCTCGTTCAGCCTCAGCCTCTATCAACCCAGACACCCTAGCATCTATAATTATATCCCTAGCTTGTCCCCCTCGTCTAATCGAGTTGTTGATCTGATTTTTTACTGTCGCGCTTGTAGCACCGGCATCCAGACTTTTGAATTCAATGCGTTTTCCATCTACCTCAGCATCGGGATTTCTACCTCCATCGGTTTTTTCCACCAAGGCTTTAACATTCTTTCCCTCTCTTTCCAAAAATTCAGCAATCGCTCTTTCGGTTTCACCAAAAGCTCTTTCTGATTCATCAATACTGCCACAATTAGCCGAATTTTGCTTAGGGGTTTGGTTAGTCCCGTTATTCACCATTTTTGGTTATTTAAAATTTTGGTGCGATCGCACATTATCAGCCAAGTCACTTGAGAAACGTATAGCGAAATCTTGTCTGGCGACTTAAATCCTGGTAAGTGATTCCTGGAATCGCGCATTGAGGAGTCTCCAGAATTATGGCACTTTTGCAAGAAGTCTGCTGTTACTATTATGGTCGATCGGGAAGGGCGATCGTACTTTGACCGACACTGCTGAAATTATACTGTAACGCCGTCAGGCCGAGCAACGTAGGCTGACTTGCTTCTAATAGCGACAGCTTTTAACGTATCGGTTGTCGGCATTACGGGTATTTCCTGTACTTAACTTATGCAAATAAATCAGTTTCTCGGCTCATTTTTACAGAACAGCACGCAGAGGGAACCTTACAATAGCGACATTCCCAATCGCTAGGTTTTGGGTTGGGAGGTTGAGAATTACAAAGCATAGCGATTAACTGCTGCAAACGCTGTCTAAATTGCTCATTAACATACCACTTGGGAATATCTAAAATGCTATCTCGATAAACTAAGCGCCCGTGCGGAATGTGACCTTTAAACAGATTTTTGGTTTCGGGGGCAAACGGCAACATTGACATATAGAGAAGCACTTGCATTTTATGGGAATCTTTGCGCTTGCCGGTTTTGATATCTTCGACAACAGCCCAATCATCTTTTATACCAATAATGTCTGGTCGGCCGGCAACGCAGATATCAAAGGTTTGACCTTTATATTTGAAAGAATTTTGATTTTCGACATAGACGGTGAAGCCTTCATTTTGCAGTTGTACTGCTCGTTGAATCAGCTTTTCTTCATGTTCTGAGGGGTCATAGGTACTCGGTTGTTTTTCAAATTGATAGTGAGTTCGTTGCCATAATGCGTGTAGGCAATCTTTTTCGGTTGCTAAGACTTCGGCAAGCCCAGTTACAGTGGCGTAGGGATTGAATCTTTTTTGCGCTTGTGTCAGCTTCATAATCAACTTCCTTTTGGTTAAAGTTCAAGGTTCATATTTTCACTATAAAAAAGTTGATATAGTTGGCAATACCCTTGACATAGTTGTTTTTATAGCGAGTTATTTTTTCTAGTTTATTTAGTTGAAATAGTCGAAATAGTTGAAATAGTTTGATGGTTTGAGTGCCTTTTCTTTCTGCTAGGGATGTGCTAGATTGAAAGAGAGGTTTCAAAAACCAGGTTTCTCGCTCGTTGCATAACCAGAGGTATCCCGATGACTCTCGAACAAGAAAAGTTTCTTAGCGACATTGTTGCCGAACTGAAAACGCAGCCAGGATTTAATGATAGAGAGCTATTATTTTTCCCATTGCGGTTTGATAAAGATCGGCCAGTCGCAGTTCAACACAAAGAAATTGCTGAACAGTTAATGCCAAAAGATCCTTTTCTTGGCAGTGTAAATTATGTAAGTTCAATCGGAACAACGGTGCAAAATGTTGTGAATGCAATAGTAGGTAGATTGAAAAACGAACACAAAAAAGCAATCTCAGGGCTATATGAAGCCGAAATGAGAGCCGATGGGGTTGATGTTGATAATTTATTGAATAGAGAACCAGGAGAAAGAGGCTGTTGGGAAGTAGTTTATCAGTGGCTGTGGAATCACAAATACCTGCGGTGGCTTGATAAAAATAGCTGGCAAATTTTGCAGGAAAAAGCTAAATCGCCTCCCAATTGGCTACAGTTTTTGACCGAAGAGGAAATGACAGCCGTACAGGTAAATAGAGGCTTAGTTCGGCAAACACCTCCCCCTTCGGTACAGAAAATTACGCTAACGATTCCGGCAAATCAGTCGCTTTGGATGGAAATTAATTTAGAAAGTTTAGAACGTTCTAATTGTCAATTGCTGTTGTTAAATCGCAGCAAGGAGGGTCAATGTTTACTCTGTCCATCATCAGGCTATGCACCGAATTCTATTATGGAAAAAAGGGTAACTTGGTTTCCTCAAAAGGATTCTTGGGCAGATTACAACAAGCAAAACTTTATGTTTGGAGAAGTAGGAAATGAGGAATTTTTAGCAATTGCCTTGGAGAAGCCTTTGAGTTTGCCTTGGTTAACCCCCCACCAAGAGGAAGAATTCCCCAAATGGAATGCTGAACGGATTAAGGAGTTATTTGAACAATTGGAACAGCAAGGCAATTGGCAAGTTTTTTATCGAAGTTTTGAAGTGGTGGAAAAACAGTAACCGGGAATATAGAAACTTAGTTCATTTAAGAAGCTGAATTTCTAACCTACTCAATACTTTGAATGAGTTTAATGTTATTTCTCAGCCATTCATTGACCAAAACTTGCACTTCAATCTTTTTATGCTCAGCAATTTTAGTCACAAATTCCTCGACATCTGGTTCGAGATAAATGGGATAATGAAAGGTAGCATCAGGATGGTAAAACTTGCCTTGCTCTGCTTGGTAAAAGTCATACTCTGATTTCATAATTTCCTCTCCTGATAAACTTGGGTTTCTGTAAAATTAGCTTTGCGGGCTGAAATAATCCGAATTATACAGGAGGTGCGATCGGTTTGTTCAAAGGTATGGATGACAACCCTTAAAACTCCTGTTTCGTCTAAGCCTATGGTAATCCATCTATCTTCATCTTGACTGTGTTCTTCATCATAGATTGTTAATTGAGAGCGATCACGGAAAATAGTTGATGCCAAACGAAAATTTAATTGATGCTTGCGAATATTTTGCTTTTCTTTGGCTGGATTCCAATCAAAGTTATAATCCAAGGAAATTTATTATGGTAAGTTAAGGTGGAATTAAATTATAACATAAATGATGAGTTTATGCACGAAGGTGATTTTTGAACATTTTATAGTTTAACAAACCTGATCGATCGGTTATCAGATAGCATCCCAAATAGTCCCCGCTATCGCATAGAAAGAAGAAAAACAACAATGTACGAAAATCGCAGCGCCGCCTATTGGCAACTTATCCAAAAATTGCTCAAATGCCCCAGTGGGGAAGAACAACAAATACTAAACGCACACTTTGACTTACTCGACCCCGGACTTTTGCAAACGATAATCGCGGTTGCTAAAGAATTTGATGACAGTGGCAACCAAGATGTGGTTAATTTTTTAATTGACGTTGCCTTACAACTGGGAGAATTTCTAGGTACTGACCAGCAGCCGACAGCAATCAGAAAACAGACAGCCGATATTCTATGTGATTGGGGAGTTGATCAATATTATATGAGTCAATTTCTTGTAGCTTGTAAGTGCGGACACCAGTGCCTTATCATTTATCAAGCCATTCACGACCGCCAAGGGGAAGCGGCTTCTCTGGGAAATTTAGGTCTTGCTTACTGCTCTCTGGGAGAATATGAACGAGCAATAACTTACCACGAAAAGTCTTTAGCCATTCAACGAGAAATCAAAAACTGCCAAGGGGAAGCGATGGTTTTGGAAAATTTAGCTATTGCTTACTGCTCTTTAGGAAAATATCAACAAGCTATAGCTCTGCATCAACAGTCTTTAGCCATTTGTAGGGAAATCAAAGACCCCCAAGGAGAAGCAACTTCTCTGAGAAATTTAGGAAATATTTACGTCTGTTTAGCACAATATGAACAAGGGATATATTTTCACGAAAAGTCTTTAGCCATTAGTCAAAAAATCGAAGACCCTCTTGGGGAAGCGATTTCTCTGGGAGGCTTAGGGACTGCTTATCTCTTTCTAGGAAAATTTGAACTAGCGATATATTACCACCAAGAATCTTTAGGCATTAGTAGTCATAAAATTAAAAACCGTCAAGGGGAAGCGATTTCTTTGGGAGGCTTAGGAACTGCTTATCTCTCTTTAGGAAAATTTGAACTAGCGATTCGTTTATTTGAACGGTCTTTAGACCTTTTTCAGGAAATCAAAGACCCCAAAGGGGAAGCGAATTCTCTGGATAGTCTAGGTCTTGCTTACTTCTCTTTAGGAGAAGATAAACAAGCAATGAATTACTACCAAAAGTCTTTAGCCATTAGTCAGAAAATCCACGATCCTGAAGGGGAAGCGAATTCTTTGGGAAACTTAGGTAACGCTTACTCGTATTTGGGACAAGAGGAACGAGCAATTGATTTCCATCAACAACAATTAGTCATTTGTCGGGCAATCAAAAGCCCCAGAGGGGAAGCGACTGCTCTAGGAAACTTAGGTGCTGCTTACCAATCTCTCAGACAATATGAACGAGCAATTGATTTCCACCAACAGCAATTAGCGATTAGTCAGAACATCAAAGACCCAATAGGGGAAGCGGTTGCTCTAACAAACTTAGGCAATGCTTACTTATCTCTGAGACAGTATGAACGAGCGATCCCTTGCTCCGAAAAGTCTTTAGCCATTAGTCAGGAAATCAAAGACCCCCAAGGAGAAGCGAATTCTTTGGGAGACTTAGGTAATGCTTACTACTGTTTGGGACAATATGAACGAGCAATTGATTTCCACCAACAGCATTTAACGATGAGTCGGGAAATCAAAGACCGCCTTGGGGCCGCGACTTCTCTGGCAAATTTAGGAAATGCTTACCACCAATTGCAGGAAACAGAGAAAGCTATTAATAACTACCGAGACTTCCTCAAAATTGCCACCTCTGAAACCATGCCACCCCTATGCTTCAAAGGCGGTAAAAACCTCGGCAACATCAGCTTTACCCAAGGCGACTGGCATCTGGCATTAGAAGGATACGAACCCGCCATAAAAGCAGTCGAACAACTCCGCAAAGGTTCAACCACCGACGATCGCCGCCAAAAAATCATTGCAGAAGCCATCTCCGTTTACGCCAACGCCGTCCAATGCTACATCAACCTCAAACAATACGATAAAGCCGTCGAAACTGCCGATCGCTCCCGATCGCGCCACCTCGCCGACTTATTCGCCAGCAAAGACCTCTACCCCCAAGGCGAAATTCCCCCGGAAGTCGAAGCATACTATCGCCTGCAACAACAAAGCGATCGCTTGCGTATTTCTGAAAATGACGGTACAAAAGCACTCGCCACCACTCGCCAACCAACCTCCAACGGCGACGCGATCGTCGAAAAGATTAAAGAATTAGAAGATGAAAAACAGAAAGCTTGGCTAAAAATTCGCAGCAAAGACCAAGTTTTGGCGGCTCAATTGCAACCAGCCCCCCTCAGTTTCGACCAGATACAAGCCTTAATTCCCGATGCCGAAACCGCCATCCTCAATTTTTACACCACTGATGAGCATACCCACATTTTCATCTTGCGGCAAAATCAATCAACCCAACTCCACACCTGCGAAGGTCAAGGACTTGAAACCTTGCAAGATTGGCTATTCAACAACTGGTTAAAACCTTATAAAAAAAACGAATACGAATGGAAAAATCAAATGGGTGCAGTTCTCCACGAACTCGCTAACCGCCTGCAAATTAATCAACTAATTTCCCAACATCTCAACGGCATCAAAGAACTGATTATCATCCCTCACCTGTACCTGCATCAAATCCCCTTTGCTGCCTTACCATTAAACGAGCTTCCCATTCCCCACAGCAATGCCTCCGACAGAACACGCGGCTTAAAACCTCTCAGCAAACCCACCATCACCCCTGCCAAAACCCCACCCCAAAAACAACCCGAGTACCTCAGCGATCGCTTCCGCATCCGCATCGTTCCCAGTTGCCAAATACTCAATTTTTGCCACCAGCGAGGCAACCTCAAACCTGCGACAATGGGAATCGTAGAAAATGCCACAGGCGACCTCGTTTGCGCTGGCTACGAGTGCGAAACCCTGGCAACCATGCACCAAATTGATAAAAATTCTCGCCTCCAAGATCAGCAAGCAACTATCGGCAACTATGAAAACTTACTCAACCAAGTGCAAGTCCTCCATTCCAGCCATCACGCCAGTGCCGATCTGAATAATTCCTTGGAATCAAAACTGCTATTATCTGACGGCGACATCAACCTCGGTCGCATTTTTACCTGGAGATTTAGCGACTTAGCCGAAGTGTTCCTATCCTGCTGCGAAACTAATTTAACTTTTACCCAAATTACCGACGATCCGCTCTCCCTTGCTAGCGGTTTCCTCTGTGCGGGGGCGCGAAATGTGGTTAGTACCTTGTGGGCTGTGGATGATTTAGCAACCGCTTTATTTTGCATTTTATATTATCAGGAAAAGAAAGATAATAGTCGCTCTGAAGCGCTGCGAAAAGCACAATTCAAGCTCCGCAACTTGACAGGCGATGAGTTGTCTGGTAAATATAAACGGTCGTTAGAGGATTATTTTGAGCAACAAAAAAGAGAACAGCAAGCAGAAACTATCAAAAATGTGCGATTGCGATTAGATTTGCTTTGTCGGGAAACATTGCCCTTTGTCAGTCCCCATTATTGGGCAGGATTTGTATCGCAGGGTTTGGCGTAGGAGAAACAACAGCATTTTGAACAGAGCTAATCTATCCTTGATTCTCTCCCAGTTTTCTGATTAAAAATCTGACTTCTTCGAGCAGAATATTAAATCGTTGGTCATTTTCTATTTTGTACTGTTGAAAATCCTGATCCCGCCGCCGCATTTCTTCATCCCGTTGAGAGTCTCTTGCTAAAATAGCATTGACAGCACCTACAAGCATATCGACATTCCTAGTCGTTTGCTCTACAGTGGCAGACAAATCTCCAACAGTAGAAGCCAAATCATCGACCATTTTATCTGTCCAGCGTTCGGTTGTCATTGTTCTTCTTCCTTTACCTTTCTTCAATCAATATTTTACGACTCTTGCCCGCTATTTTTAGTCGATCGCCCTTCTTAGAAATGTTCCAGCAGAGATTTCTCTTGTGCGTAAACCTTTCGCAGCGACTCCAGCCCGATCGCACTTAACATCAATTTAACCACTCCCACTAATTCTCCCCACTCCAACAATTCAGCAACAGAAACAGCTTGATGAAATTTATCCCCATAGAAATCCACCCAAAAATCCGGCGCGTATCTCTCTTTCTGACTCGCCATCCGGCGCTTCCAATAACCAAAATCTAAACCAGACGGCGATTCCACTTCCACCACTGGCGGAAAGTCGGCATAACTCACGAAGCGACTCATCCCTTGGGCGTGCACGTACAGGATATGTGCCCAGCACTCGAAGCGATATATTTGTTCTATCTTGATTTTCAGCAGCCGTGCGATCGCCTCTTTGGTGACAAACCGGCTCAATCTGTGTCGGGGGGTTGATTTTGGTCGAAAGCTTGCTAACATAGTTGATATCTTCCTTGGTTGATGTCTCTGTTGATTGATATGTCTCTTGATTTGGGAATTTAGTTGATAAGTTTCTTGTTTAGGGAATGTGGTTGATGAGTCTCCTGCTTAGGGATTTGAATTTGGATAGGCGATCGTCTTTAAGTTTTCCAGACGTTGGGGCGATCGCTTTTTACGATAAAATTATAATATACTAAATCTAGTGGTCTGTCAATGGGTTTAATTAGATTGCGGGTTAGAGAATTTGCTGGTGAGAAAGGCTGGACGATCAAAGAGGTTTCTGACCGATCGGGAGTCAACTACAGCACCCTCAGCACCTATTCACGTTCTCCAGGAATGGCAATGGTTGATTTTACTTGTCTGCTGAAGTTGGCACGTACTTTTGACGTGATGGTGGAAGATTTGGTTGAGGTCGTCAAAGAATAGGCGATCGCTTTTTGCCGTCCAATCCTATGACTTATATCAATCACATCTCAAGAGCTTATGGGCTTAATTAGACTGCGGGTTCGAGAGTTTGCTGCTGAGAAAGGCTGGACGATCAAAGAGGTTTCAGAGCGATCGGGCGTAGTCTACAGTACGCTCAGAACCTATGCCCGATCGCCCGGATTAGCAACAATTGACGTGACAGCCTTGGACAAGTTGGCGAGGACTTTTGACGTGATGGTCGAAGATTTGTATGAGATTGTGGAAGATTAGCCGATCGCTCTTTACGATAAAATTATAAAAAACTAAATCTAGTTTTTTTGTCAATGGGTTTAATTAGATTACGGGTGCGAGAGTTTGCCGCCCCGAAAAATCCGACGATCGAAGAAGTTTCAGAGCGATCGGGCTTAGTCTATAGTATATCTCTTGCAAAATAATTTTTTGATATACAGCACTAGCTCTTGTAGGGACACGGCAGTGCCGTGTCCCTACGGAGATATTGATAGTACCTATAAACCTGCAATCTGCTGTAATAAAAAGTTTTTGCCTAAGTCTTGTCTAATCCAGTGCTTTCATCGCTTCGACAACTTGCTGCGATACAAAAGGTAAAATCTCTTCATTCTTGCTATTCTCTTTCCCTTCGGTAAATACAACTAACAAATACGGTCGCAAATTCGGTATTTCAATATAAGCCGCATCGTGACGCACTTGACTTGTCAGTCCCGCTTTTGACCACAATTTTGTATCTTGTGGCAATCCGCCGCCTAAAAAACCTGTAACTTGATTTTCAGGATCTGCCTCTAATTCTACTGGTTCTAAACTGCGTTTCATTAAACCCATCATCTCTTGCGATGCTTTTGCCGAAACCGCCACTCCACCGATTATACTGTGTAGCAAACGCGCTGCTGCATTTGTGGTCAGCATATTTCTATTTTCCATTAATTCGCCCAGAAATGCTCGTTCGCGACCGTAGGGCCCATCGCACCAGGTTTTTTGGTTGGCATTAATATTTTGTAATTCCGGCCAATCCAATGATTGTAAGTAACGGTTAACGATGTTTCGCTGCTGTTTCCAAGTTTCAAATGGGCCTGCTGATAATTCTGGGCCGCTGGTTGTGCCAGTGAGTGCATCTACTACTAAACTGGTAGCATCGTTGCTGGAATCAACTATCATATCTCGGACGGCACGTTCTAATTCTGGCGATGTTTTAATCATCCCTTTTTGCGCCCATTCCCAGATGGCCACGAGGTAGAATAATTTGACGATGCTGGCGGGATAAATTCGTTCCGAAGCTCGGTTCCCAAAAGCTCGCGGTTGATATTTCCAAAATTCTTCTGGGCTCAGGGCGCCGCCTGTGTTGACTCGTACGGGCGGATCGTAGACTATCCAAGTAATGGCTGTACGATCGCCCGTCAAGCCTGCAAATTTTGCCTTGGCGGACTCTATAATGCTACTGCCGAGGGTTTCTAATTGTTCGTCTTTGTGGAAAAATGTCATAGTTGATGGCTGATGGGTGACGACTAATGGCTTGTGGCTCATGGCAGTCGATCGCTAAATACGAACAATTAACAGCAAACAATTAGCAATTAGCAATGGCCAATTATCAATTATCTGATGTTCTGGAGTACCGGGCGCGATCGCACATAAATATTTACGATTCCCCGAAGTGCGATCGACTCGCAACTCAAGCGGCGCTGGGGCGGCATTTGCGCCCCCTCAAACTCTCCCTAAAACAGAGCGATGTAAACTTGGATACAACGGCTGTGATGGTGCGGCTGTGCGAAGATGATTATCCGGGATGGCTGGATATTCGAGATGTTGAGTTACTGGATGTGACAGAAACAGTGTATCATCCTCTAGAGCTTTCTGAGGCGGAAATTAACGAGAAGTTGCCGATCGCAATTACTTTTGCTCGTGAGGCTATGAACCAATCCAATTATTATCTTTGGGGCGGTACTGTCGGGCCAAATTATGATTGTTCGGGATTGATGCAAGCTACTTTTGTGGCTGCGGGCATCTGGTTGCCGAGGGATGCTTATCAGCAGGAAGCTTTTACTCAACCTGTTAGTAATATAAATGATTTAGAACCGGGAGATTTAGTATTTTTTGGAACTCCCGAAAAAGCAACTCATGTAGGATTGTATCTGGGAGATAATCGCTACATTCACAGTTCGGGAAAAGCACAAGGTCGCAACGGTATCGGTATTGATGTTTTGTCGGAGGATGGCGATAAAGTCAGTCAAGATTATTACCGACAATTGCGGGGATATGGTAAAGTTGTGGCAAGTTATCAATCTAGTTGTTGACGGTTGACAGTTGACGGTTAACGGTTGACTTTTAGGATTATTGAAAAAAGAAATGGACGCTGCATTGTTTTTGGAAAAATTGGCGAGACAGCAAGCTGAGGCTGAGGTTGTTCTCGATGTTTCGGTGGTAGTGCCAGTCTATAATGAGGTAGAAAGTTTGCCTCATTTGATTGAGGCGATCGCCACTTCGATCCAACCATCTGGACTCAGCTATCAAATTATTTGTGTAGATGACGGTTCTCAGGACGGTTCTGCTGAACTTCTCAAGCAATTAGCCAGCAGCCGCGATGACCTTTGTGCTGTACTTTTGCGCCGCAATTACGGGCAAACTGCTGCCATGTCGGCTGGCTTCGATCGCGCTCGCGGTCGTGCTATTGTGACCCTAGATGGCGATTTGCAAAATGACCCTGCTGATATTCCACTGTTGTTGGAAAAGTTAAACGAAGGCTATGATTTAGTTAGTGGCTGGCGCAAAAATAGGCAAGATAATACTATCAGTCGCCTGATTCCTTCTAAAATTGCCAACTGGTTAATTGGTCACGTTACAGGCGTAACTCTGCACGACTACGGCTGTTCTTTGAAAGCTTATAAATCCGAGTTGGTGGCAGACTTGAATCTCTACGGGGAATTGCACCGATTTTTGCCGGCTTTGGCGTTTATTGAAGGGGCTCGAATTGCGGAAATGCCGGTACGCCATCATGCCCGCCGTTTCGGTCAAAGTAAGTATGGGATTTGGCGGACTTTTCGGGTGTTGATGGATTTGCTGACTATTTATTTTATGAAGAAGTTCCTAACTCGCCCGATGCACGTTTTTGGACTTTTAGGAATGAGTTCTATGACGTTGGGAGCAGTTTTAGGGATTTATTTGACAGTCTTAAAATTGGGTTTTGGTCAAATTATTGGCAATCGTCCTTTGCTGATTTTAGCTGTCGTTTTACTGTTGACTGGTGTGCAGTTATTTTGTTTTGGTTTGCTGGCGGAAGTGATGATGCGGACTTATCATGAATCCCAGGGAAAACCGATTTATCGAGTGCGCGAGGTGTTTGGTTCTAAGTAATCCGAATTTTTATTTACGAATTCAACAGTATTCGTACTATTCGTAGGGTGCGTCGCCATAAAAAATCTTAACTAAATATCCACAATCTCACAGCGACGCACCTGTGTCATCACGAGCCGAATATAATATCATTTCTAACAATTGTTGCTAGATTACAATATATTTTTGGTGTTTTTGATAAGAGTTCTTGAATTACCCAGGTGCGTCGCTATCAGATTGTCTATTTTTCTTCAGAGATTTTTAAGGGCGACACACCCTACGGCTTTAGTGGTAGGGTACGTCGCCCTTAAAAATTCCTAACTAAATATTGACAATTTCATAGCGACGCACCTCTATAATCCCTGGGTTGGGGCGGGTTTACAAATCCCCTGGTTCTCAAGCATGGATACGGGTGAACCCGCCCTACAAACCTGGAATATTTAAGAACAACTTAATCGATCGCGATCTAATTCTTAACTCATCACTTTTTGGGCTTGTCTCAGAGATGTAATAGTGGCGATCGCGTGCTCCGACACTGCATCTATTTCGGCTGCGGTATTGAAGCGACCAATCCCAAATCGAATCGAAGCGTAGGCTAATTTGTCCGATCGCCCGATCGCTGCTAAAACATGAGATGGAGCTATTTTCGCCGAAGTGCAAGCAGAACCCGAAGAAAGTGCCGCCGCCGGTTGCAAACCCAACATCAATGCTTGACCGTCCACGCCGCCTACACTAATATTGAGATTCCCTGGCAATCTTTTCGTCGCATGACCGTTGAGAACAACATCACCCAATTCACTCAAATTTTCCCACAAACGCTGTCGCAAATTCACAACTCGTGCTGTTTCCGACTCCATTTCGGAAATTGCTAATTCTACTGCTTTGGCAAATCCCACTATTTGCGGTGGGTAGAGAGTACCCGATCGCATTCCCCGTTCGTGCCCGCCTCCGTGCATTTGCGGCGCTAGTTGCACTCTCGGTTTGTGGCGGCGGACGTACAGCGCACCGATGCCTTTTGGCCCGTAAATTTTGTGCGCTGTCAAGGACATTAGATCGATATTCATCTCCTGTACATCTAGGGGAATTTTGCCGATCGCCTGTGCTGCATCTGTGTGGAAAAGAATGTCATTTCCGCGACAAATTGCTGCTATTTCGGCGATCGGTTGAATGACGCCAATTTCGTTATTTGCAGTCATCACTGAAACTAAAATTGTCTCTGCCCGAATCGCTTTGATCAAGTCGCCTATATCAATCAATCCGTCACTTTTTACTGGTAAAACAGTAATGTCAAATCCCAATTTTTCCAAATATGTACAAGGGTCAAGAATTGCATTGTGTTCTGTTTTTACTGTTATAATGTGCTTTCCTTTGCTGAAATAGGCTTCAGCGATGCCTTTAATCGCTAAATTATTTGCTTCCGTTGCACCGCTGGTAAAAACAATTTCTTCTGGAGAAGCATTGATCGCTTCTGCGATAATTTGTCGCGATTGTTTAACCGCTGCTTCTGCTTCCCAGCCGTAGACGTGGTTGATGCTGGCTGCGTTGCCAAATTGTTCGGTGAAATACGGCAGCATTGCATCGAGTACCCGTTTGTCTACGGGGGTTGTGGCGTGGTTGTCGAGGTAGATAGGACGTGCGGACATAGTGGAGTTTTGGTTGAAAAAGGTGTTAGGTTTATTGTAGACGAGCCCTTTGTTCTACCACAAAACTTTATAATTAACAAACATTTGTGAAGATTTATGCGAGCTGACATTCAGGGATTAGAAATTAGTGTCGGTGAGCTCAAACGCCTCAGCGGTGCGGGGCCCGATCGCGTATATCGGCCGGCGAGTGCGACTAAGTTTGCCCGCGAAGCTTTGAAAACAGTCGGTTTAATTGTTTTGGTGCTAATCAGTTGTTGGCTGCTGGTTGCGATATTTCCTAGAGCTTATTTGTTTTGGTTCGCCCTCCACCTCGCTGCGATCGCCGGTTTAATCTTTGAGGATGCCTGGAAAATTTGGTGCAGTAGCCAAAACAAACATTTAATCAATCTTTTTGATGATGTCGATCGCTATAATGGTATCATCAAAGCGATCGAAATAAATGACAAGATCGAAGATGCGGGCAATGCAGAAGTCAAAGTAGGCGATCGCCCAAAAGTCATTCAAGCCTTGCAGCTAATCAGAAACGATTTAGTCCGAGCTTTGAAAACCGAGAGAATTCTCAGGGAAAACAAAAAATTTGTCGCTACTAACTCAGAACTGTTTGCCAATAATTTGAGAACTTTGAATTCTCTGCAAATTAGCGATAGAACCAGCGAACAAGGGAGATTGCTCAACGAAGCTTTGCAGCTAGCTATCGGAGTTCAAGCAGAAATGAAAAAGTTGCAAGACCGAAACGCTGCTAATTAAAAAAATGGAAAATATTAGTAGGGTGCTTGTGCACCTTAGTTGGTAGCAACGCGCACATTACTCAAGCGATCAAACTAAAACACATTTTAAAATTTATAAGTTATGAGAATTGTTAAGAAATATCATGATTGTAAATTTTTACCTGTTACGTAACAGGTAAGGATATCTTGGAAAGGTCACGTTAATAACCAGGTTAGTATGTCTGCAAGACCCAAGATTATAGTTCTCGATGACGATCCGACAGGTTCTCAAACCGTGCACAGTTGCTTGCTGCTGACACGTTGGGACGAAGAAACCCTGCGTTTGGGACTGCGGGACAAGTCCCCAATTTTTTTTATACTGACAAATACTCGATCGCTAACTCCCGAAAAAGCAGCCTCCGTCACCCGCGAAGTGTGCCAAAATCTCAAAAAGGCGATCGCGAGCGAAAAAATCGAAGACTTCCTAATAGTTAGCCGTTCCGATTCTACCCTGCGCGGCCACTATCCGATCGAAACCGATGCGATCGCCGAAGAACTCGGCCCCTTTGACGCCCATTTTCTAATTCCCGCCTTTTTTGAAGGAGGCAGAATTACCCGCAACAGCGTCCACTACCTAATGGTTAACAGCGTCCCAACGCCAGTTCACGAAACCGAATATGCCAAAGATTCAGTCTTCGGCTACAGTCACAGTTACCTGCCAGACTACGTAGAAGAAAAAACCCAAGGTCGCATCCACCCTGATGCTGTCGATCGGATTTTACTCGCAGACATTCGCTACGGAAGTTTAGATAGACTGATGGAGATGACAGACAACCAATGTGCGGTTGTTGACGGCGAAAGTCAAGCTGATTTAGACACATTTGCCAAACACATTCTCGATGCAGTCAGTCAAGGCAAAAAGTTTTTATTCCGCAGCGGGGCGAGTATTTTAACATCCTTAGCTGACCTCGGCAACCAGCCAGTAGCAGCCGACGACATGGCAAAATACGTGAGAGAGGGCAAACCGGGTGCAGTAATAGTTGGTTCCCACGTTAAGAAAACTACAGATCAATTAGAACGCTTGTTAAAAGAACCCAATACAGTTAGCATTGAAATAGACGTATCTCATTTGCTAGAAGATTCACCAGAGTATCGCACTCAAATACTCGATGAAATTCTCGAAAAAGTCCGCACTGCTCATGCCGATGGCAAAACGCCTGTAATTTATACCAGCCGCAAGGAACTACAATTTGATAATGTAGAAACTAGGTTGAAATTTGGAGCTGCCGTTTCTGCTTTGTTGGTGGATGTCGTGCGGGGAATGCCTGCGGATATCGGATTTTTAATTAGCAAGGGCGGCATTACTTCTAATGATATTTTGAGTACCGCTTTGTCGCTGAAAAGTGTCAGGCAAATTGGTCAAATTATCGCAGGTTGTTCCGTGGTTAAAATGGAGGAAGACCATCCTCTATTTCCAAATTTACCAGTGGTTTTGTTTCCCGGAAATGTGGGAGATAGCCATGCTTTAGCTACAGTTTACAAGCGGCTGAACAAGCAGTCTAGCTAGTTGAATTTCCGATTAACGCAGATGAATTGAGTTCTAATCAGGGAGAACAATGTTCATCTGCGGTTTTGAGCCACTGGACACCAACAAATCAAAAAAATCTCTCTTTGACTTTTTCGTTGCCAACACCACCAAAATGTGGTATTTTACAGAGTCTCTGTTTAAATAAGACCTATCGCCCTTGAGCACCTGCTCTCAAAAAAATCAAATTTACGAAAAAATCAAATTTACGAAAAAAAATTCAGGCAGAACTCTACATATAGAGCCAACAGCCCTAGAAATACTGCTATCAGTAGCGTTTCCCGCTTGTATCAAATTAAATCTTAAAATTAAGTAGTAACTAACACATAGCAATTTTTAGCCCAAAACGTTAACATATAAGGGTGACAGAACATTATCATCCACTAAACTCATTAAAAGGCGGCCATTGGTTCAAGCTGATCTGTGGGGCCAGCTTTCAACACCTGCCGGCAGTTCGGAACCTTACATTGGCTTACACCTTGGCAGGTGCTGACTGTATCGATGTCGCGGCAGATCCCGCCGCCGTCGCCGCAGCGAAAGAAGCCCTACAAGTTGCCAGCGAATTACAGGCAAGAATTCAAAACCGCAGGTTTGGCGGCAAAGGGTTGCCGTGGCTGATGGTGAGTTTAAACGATGGGGAAGACCCGCATTTTCGCAAGGCCGAATTCAACCCAGCCGAGTGTCCGGTGGACTGCTGGCGGCCGTGCGAAAAAATATGTCCAGCCGAAGCAATAGTTTTTGAGAGTGCTGGCGGGGGTTTTTCCGGGGTGATAGACCAGCAGTGCTACGGCTGCGGTCGCTGTCTGCCGGTTTGTCCGAGCCAACTGATTTATACTCGTTCTTACGTGTCTGCTCCCGGCGCGATCGCACCTTTAATCTTACAATCCGGTGCCGACGCCCTAGAAATTCACACGCAAGTAGGCAGAGAGGCAGATTTTGCGCGACTTTGGTCGAGCATAGCTCCCTGGGTTGGTCAACTCAAGGTAATAGCAATTAGTTGCCCCGATGGAGACGGTTTGATTGACTATTTGCGGACACTCTATCAAATAATTTCCCCCCTTCCTTGTCCCCTAATTTGGCAAACCGATGGTCGGCCAATGAGTGGAGATATCGGAATAGGAACTACTAGAGCCGCGGTCAAACTCGGTCAAAAAGTTTTGGCTGCCCAGTTGCCGGGATACGTGCAACTTGCAGGTGGCACTAATGCTCATACTGTCAGCAAACTCAGAGCCTCTGGACTGATGAGGGAGCACGGGAAAAATTTGTCAATTCCTGATGCACCAGTAATTGCGGGTATAGCTTATGGCAGCTATGCCAGAGTTTTGCTGTCACCAGTTTTAGAGCAATTAGAAACAATGCAGATCGATCGAGCATTGGTAATTCCGACGATAGCCCAGCCAGCGACAGCCGGAGTTCAAACACCTCGGCATACTCAGCTCGAAGCCGTTCCAGAACTTCTCTGGGAGGCCGTGAGTTTAGCTCGTTCTCTAGTTTCCCAGCTCAAAGAATATTAGTCATTGGGAATTGGGAATTGGGAATTGGATATTGGATATTGGGAATTGGATATTGGATATTGGATATTGGATATTGGTACTAATAACTAATAACTAATAACTACTAACTAATGACTAATAACTAATAACTAATGACTAATGACTAAAAAAGATTGAAAACGTCACCGAACACACCGAGGCGAATGCAGATTACAGACGACCTCAATAAATTACTCGACATCGTGCCAGATTACATCCGGCAGCCCTTAGAGCAGCACCCGCAGCGCAACAATCTGATCGAGATTGTCATGGACTTGGGTCGCCTTCCAGAAGCTCGTTTCCCATCAAATGCCGAACATCTTTCTCAAACGCCGATTTCTAAGACCGACCTCAAATACTGTATTGAGCGAGTCGGCCACTTCGGCGGTGATAATCGAGCCGGTATCGAGCAAACCCTACACCGAATTAGCGCCCTTCGCAACCGCAGCGGCGAGATTATCGGCTTGACTTTAAGGGTTGGCCGCGCTGTGTTCGGGACGATCGGCATTATCCGCGATTTAGTGGAAACCGGTCACTCTATTTTGATGCTTGGCCGCCCCGGAGTCGGCAAAACCACAGCATTGCGCGAAATCGCCCGCGTGCTCGCCGATGACTTGGAAAAACGAGTGGTGATCATCGACACCTCCAACGAAATCGCCGGAGATGGAGATATCCCGCATCCGGCGATCGGCAGAGCTCGCAGAATGCAAGTTTCCCGTCCCGAACTCCAGCACCAAGTCATGATCGAAGCAGTGGAAAACCATATGCCCGAAGTGATCGTGATTGACGAAATCGGCACGGAATTGGAAGCTTTGGCGGCTCGGACGATCGCCGAAAGGGGCGTGCAGTTGGTCGGTACCGCCCACGGGAACCGGCTCGAAAACTTGATGAAAAACCCGACTCTGGCAGATTTAATTGGGGGTATCCAAGCGGTGACGCTGGGAGATGACGAGGCGCGGCGACGTGGTTCTCAAAAGACAGTTTTGGAGCGCAAAGCACCGCCAACTTTTGAAATTGCGATCGAAATGCTGGAACGCCAGCGCTGGGTGATCCACGAACGAGTTTCAGATTCGATCGACAGTCTGCTGCGGGGACGCGAACCCAACCAGCAAACCAGAAGCATCAGCGACACTGGAGAAGTAATTATCGAGCGCGAGTCGGCCGCTCCCCCCGCCCGGTTCCCCGGGATACCAGTTTCCCCGGGCTCGGCTGCGGTATCGGCAATCCGGCCCGTCACACCAATCTCTGGGTGGCGGAGTGCTGGCAAAATGGTGCCGATGCCCCCAAACAACGTTGAGAAATTCCCTCTCAACGGTGCGCCAGTTCCTGAGACTCGGTATTTCGAGCAACTCCTCGAAGAATCCCTGTCTGTCGAACCGGTACCGCAGCAGCGGGGTCGTTATTCCCAGAATGTCGGCCCTAACGGCGAAGATTTGCCCCTCCACGTTTATCCTTACGGCATAGCTCGCCACCAGCTCGAACAGGTGATTTCGACGCTGAACCTGCCTGTGCAGCTAACGAAGGATATTGAGAGTGCTGACGTGGTTCTGGCTTTGCGATCGAATGTTCGGAACCAGTCAAAATTGAGGCAGTTGGCAAAAACTCGCCAAGTTCCCCTCCACACAATTAAAGCCGGCACTATTCCCCACGTAGCGAGAGCTTTACGTCGCCTGTTGGACATGGACGACCCGGGCACACCCGAAGTGGCAGACCTTGCCTTATTCGCCCGCAGCGGTGCTTCTGACGAAATCGAAGCTCTCGAAGAAACCCGCTTAGCAGTCGAGCAAATCGTGATTCCCAAGGGACAGCCGGTAGAACTTCTGCCCCGTTCTCCCGATGTCCGCAAAATGCAGCACGAACTGGTGGAACACTATCACCTAAAATCCCACAGTTTTGGCGAAGAACCCAACCGTCGCCTGCGGATTTTTCCAGCTTAACTGTTGGAGATTTAGGCCTTGGAAGGCAAAAGGTAGAAGGCATTGGGCAGAAGTTTTTTGATGCTGCTTTCTGTTTTCTACCTTTTGCCTTTGATCTAATTTCAATTCTGGTTACACCGGAATGATATGGAGGACACGGCAGTGCCGTGTCCCTACAATGTTATTTTGGGTAGGGACACGGCACTGCCGTCTCCTAATTTCTTGTAGTCGATCGACCGGACATGGTATTATTGCGTGCGTTAGTATGATTTTTTCTCATTGCGGGTTGATATGAATGATGCACAAATTCAGCTATTTATTGAATTAATTGCCGCTCAGACAGGTTTACAAATTCGCCCGCAAGATCGATCGGGTTTGTCTCAAAAACTTTTGACTCGGATGAAAGCTATAAAAATAGTCTCTCCTGACAAGTATTATCAAACCTTAGCAGTTCCGGGTCGGGAAAGCGAAAGCGAATGGCGAGAACTCGCACTGCTGCTGACAACCAATGAAAGTTATTTCATGCGGGACAAAGGACAGTTTTCGCTCCTAAAAAAAGTTATTTTTCCTGAACTAATCGAGCAGAAGAGAAAACTACACGAAAAACTAGGAATTAAGCCAACACTGCGAATCTGGAGTGCCGGCTGCTCGACAGGTGAAGAACCTTATTCTCTAGTTATCCTTCTAAAACAGCTAATTTCTGATTGGGAAAAATGGAAAATTATAGTTTTAGGTACTGATATCAATCAAGCAGCAATCGCCAAAGCGCAGCGGGGAATTTACAGCCCTTGGTCGTTTCGCTTAGTGGACTCCGAACTGCAAATGCAGTATTTCGAGCGGCGAAAAACTGAGTGGGAAATCGACAGGAAATTACGCGAATTTATGAGCTTTAGCTGTGTAAATTTAGTGACAGATAATTTCCCCAATATTTACACAGATATTCATAATATAGATTTAATTTTATGCCGCAACGTTTTTGTTTATTTTGAAGCTCAGTATATTTCACAGGTATTGAAAAAATTTGCCAAGACGTTGAGACCTGGAGGATATTTAATGACCGGTCATGCTGAAATTCACAGTCACGTCATGAACGAGTTTCAAGCAAAGGTTTTCCCGGAGTCCATTATTTATCAAGTCAAGAATGTCCGAGGAGAGGAACAGGCTAAAATAGAGTCTTTGATTGTAACTATGTCCAAGGCAAAATCGGCGTTTGCAGAATCGGAAACAGCAGAAAGAATTAGTGCCGATAGCTGCGATCTTTCCCCGGTAGGAAAGGTTGCAGCTAGTTTTAGTAACGGTAGTTTTGGGGATCTCGGGTCACTGCTGGCAGCAGGTAATTGGCTGGGAAAGATCCTGCGAAGTCGCTATGTTGAGGGCGATAGAGCGAGCAAGAAAGTGCCTGCTTTACCTTCAATGCTCCCCGCAGACCAAGCCGATCGCCAAACGCCTCAAATACTCATCTTAGAGGCAAAAATTTGTTTTAAAAATCAAGCTTACCCGGAGGCAATTAATAAAGCAAAACAGGCGATCGGGCTGCAAGCTCATAACTTTGAAGCTGATTATTTGCTAGCTCAAATTTATGCAAATTTAGGCAAGTATTCTCAGGCGATCGAATACTGTAAGCGAGCTAGCAAAGCAGATGCCATGTCAGTATTTCCTAACTATTTGCAAGCTTACATTGCTGAAGAACAGGGCGACTTGGAAACCGCTAAAACTTTTTTGAAAAAAACTATTTATCTTTGCCCATCTTTTGTTTCAGCTTATCTCGGACTCGGGAATATATATCATAAGGAAGGCAACGTAAAAATAGCTATTAAAATGTATAATACATCTTGCGATATTCTCAAAAAACTACCACCCAATACTCCGATTGAGCAACAGGGAAAAATGACAGCGAATCAAGTATTGATCGATGTTAGAAAAAAATTGGTAAACTTGTACAGCAAGCAATACTGACGCACCGGGATAAACGAAAAACCCGGTTTTTTGGTAATAAACATTTCCTCAAAAGCAAGTCTGGAACAGGCAGGATGCCTGTTCCACAAGAATTATGGGAGAGGTCTAATTGCCTTACTGCTAAACCGAATATTATCGTAGAAACCAGTTTTTTTCGTACGTCCTAGTAAATAAAATATCAGGGTAAATATGGAAACTAAGCCGTATCTTATATTTAAACAGAACGGTTTGCTCTGCGGTGTCGAAGTCGGCTGCGTGCGAGAAATTTTCTTCCTACCGGAGTTGACACCGATCGCCGAAGCGCCTCAAGATATTGTCGGGGCGATCGATCTCAGGGGCTCTATTCTGCCCGTGATGGATCTGAATCTCCGTTTTGGGTACGTTTGGGAGGAGTATTCTGTGACAGATAGTGCGATCGTCATAGAATGGCAAGAAATTCGAGTTGCGATCGTTGTCAATGAAGTTACCGAAGTTAAACATATCCCCGAAGACGCCATAACTGGCCAGCTATCTTACGGGCGAGACAAGCCAGATGCGCCCGATCGTTTTTTAGCTGGATTTGCCCGCTGCGACGCCGATATTATCATGCTGCTCGATCTCGATCGCCTAATTCGATATTCTCCCGACAAAATAGACACAGAAATGCGAGTTTCTGCAAGCGGTATAACTCCCTCAGAAACCAAAAATTTGCAGTTAGAAATAGATCCAAAATTATTAGCAGCAGATGCTAAAGTTTTGGGCAAGCCACAGATTTTTTGCCCGAATGCTACAGCCGAAGAAAAAGAAATTTTTCGAGAACGAGCTGACAATTTGAGGCTGTTGGGCGATCGCGAAAATTCTGTAGCAATTAATCTGTCGCTGGCGGTAGTTGTTTTGAACAACGAATACTTTGGGATTAATCTCGGGATAGTGCGCGAATTTACCGATATTCGCCAAGTGACTCCGGTTCCTTGCACTCCCGATCGCATTATTGGAAATATGAACTTGCGCGGCGAGATACTGACCCTCGTGGACATTCGGAACGTGTTAAATATGTCGGCGGATACAAAATCTCTCTCAAAGGCGATCGTCGTTGAAATCGAAGATTTGGTTGCGGGTATAGTAGTTGAAGAAATTTTAGATATTATACATTTGAATCTGACAGAAATTGCAACTATTCCTGCTGCACTAAATTCTGCTAACCGGGAATATCTCCGGGGCACAGCTTTTTATGAAGAAAAAATTATCGCTGTTCTCAACTTGCAGAAACTACTAACAGAAAGGGGAGTTTTTGTTGATGAGGAGGTTTAAAGAACCATTTTATAGCGAAATCCGGGTCACGCCTACACAAACAATATATGAGTCACCTGAAACTCAATAAAAAAAAGTGGCGTTGCTGATTTGGAGTATGATTTGCCTCCGAAATTTAGTAGGGGCAATTCATGAATTGCCCCTACT